>ENA-ORXR01001336-ORXR01001336.1-marine-metagenome-genome-assembly--contig:-NODE-1336-length-26365-cov-15.956520_pt1 | contig 26365 bp, 9 predicted proteins | sample MGYA00237866_ERZ511479 | MGnify/ENA metagenome assembly ERZ511479 | reverse complement strand
GCCCCCCCCCCGCCGTCCCCCCCGTCCCCCCCCCCCCTGCTTCCCCCCGCCGTCGTGCTTGCTATAGCCCCCCCCCCCTCTGTGCCTCCGCCATCAACGCCTCCGTGTGGCTAAGCCCTGCTTTTCGCCACCATCGTCGAAGCCGTAGCCCGCCCCCCCTCCTTCCCGCCGCCGGCGTCGCCGCCGTCGCTACGCTCCATCCAGGCCGCTGCTGTCACAGCCGCCGTGGCATCCCCTCTTGCGCGGTCTCGCTAACGTCGCCCCCAAGACGCCCCCCCCCGCCGTCCGCCGTTCTCGCCGCCGCCGTCGCCCCCCCCCCTGCTTTTCGCCGCCGTCGTGCCCGCTGTAGCCCCCCGCCCTCCATACCTTCGACATCAACGCCTCCATGTGGCCGAGGCCTGCTTTCCGCCACCATCCTCGCCGCCGTAGCCCGCCCCCCCTGCTTCCAGCCGCCGTCGTCGCCCCTGTCGCCCCCCCCCATCCGTGCCGCTGCGGTCACAACCACCGTGGCGTCCCCTCTTGCGCGGCCTCGCTGGCGTCGCCACCGTGACGCTCCCCCCTGCATCCCGCCGCTCTCGTTGCCGCCGTCACACCCCCCTCTTGCTTCCCGCCGCTGTCAACACCGCCGTGGCCCACCGCCCCGCATCTCGCCGCTGTCGTCGCCGCCGTCGCCCCGCTCCCTGATTTTCTTTACCGTCGTGGCTGCTGTATCCCCCCTTTCGCCATTATTCCGCCATCACTGCCACCGTGTGGCCGAGCCCTGCTTTCCGCCGCTGTCGTCGCCGCCGTTGCATCCCCCCCCGCATCCGGCCGCTGTCGCCGCCGCCGTGACGCTCTTCCTCGGATCCCGCCGCTGTCGTCGCGGCCGACGAGCCCCGCCCTTCTTGTTTCAGTCGTCGACGCCGGCGTCGCCCCCCTCCCTGCTTCCCACGGCCGTTCACGCCGCCGTCGCCCTCCCGCCTGCTTGCCGCCGCCGTCCTCGCCTCCGTGGCGATCCACCTCGCGCGCCGCCGCTGTTGGTGCCGCCGTGCGCCGTCATCCTCTTGTTTGCCGCAGCCGCCGTCGCTGCCGTCGTTCCCCCTCACCCTGGTGTTGGCTTCCGCCGCCGTCGCGGGCGTTGCCGTCCACCCTCCTGTCCGCCTCCGTTTCCGTCGTCTTGGTTTCGCTAGCCCATGTGTGCTGCCATCGTCGCTGCCGGGGCGCGCTCTCCTGGATGGGGACAGGGACGGTGACCAGGGCGTCGATGCCGTCACGAGCAAGTGAGCTGCCTGAAGCAAGCCTTTCGATTGCTGGTGTCAGCCGGGGCTGGGTCTTGCCAGTGGAGGTGGAACACAGCAGCGCAAGATCTTGCTAGACCTTCGCACTGACCAGTAGCCCCCCCTGCCTGCGCGATCTGGTGCACAACGACGACACTACCATTGATTCAGGGAGGCCCTGGCAGGCGCGCCTTTTCCATTGCAGGCGCCGCTCGACCTCGCCCCCACCTTGCTGGTCGAGGCCGTTGCGCCATTGTCCGGCTGGGTGCACGCTGTCGGCCCCGCCTTACGTCGACACCTCGCACTGTTACGTTGTGCCACAAGTGCTGTTGTACTCTTCTTTCTCCGTCCGAGTCATCTTCGCCTCTCACCTTCGCCTGTGGCCTTTACGACTCCGGTCATGGACGTGACTGTGACATACATTTGTCAGCATTGCGAGCGTGAGTTTTCTCGAGTTCAACTGTGTCTTAAGCATTCGAGAAGCAGCCACGCTGGGGTGTCGCCAGCTTACCGCACGCGCGTACTCTGCAACGGGCTGACCGGACCTGATCAAGGACTCCCCGAGACCCTGGCGGCTGGAGCCGCAATGGAGCGGCGTGCAAGTGCCGTGAGCGCGGACGTCGGGGGAGGGGCGGTTGGTCATCAACATTCCGACGGCGGGATGCACGGCGGGTGTAGGCGAGCAGCGACAAGTGGACGCGCAGATTCGGTTGTGGGAGAAGACGCAAGCCGCGCCGTTGCGGGGGAGTTTAGACTGCTGGTCGCAGCAGACGGCGTACCCGCCCAGGTCGAGTATGCCCCTGGGACTGCAGGGACGGACAACGAGGTCTTCATGTGTGCCGCAACCTACCAAGATGCAGCCAGTGGCAGCATTGGTTCCCGCGTGCGTACTTTCTTCGAGTCGTTTGGCGATGCTGCAAGGGGCAAGGCAATGCATGACCGCTCCTGTTCTCGACCTGGAAAGTTCAACACGCCCTTCCTTCGCCAACTTTTTCGGCACGTGGTTTTATCTACTTGGACGGGGCTTTCAAGAACGGCGACGGCAGACATCTACCATCTCGTCACCAGCACGCCGCTGGGTGTTTCGGTGGACCCGAGGTCGAACGCTGCCGTCGTGAAGAACGCCTTTAAGACGCCGCGCGGATTCGTTGACGCCGTCTTGCAGGAGCGGCAGCGCCTCGTCCACATCGATGGCTGGATGGAGACGTTATTTAAAGTCTTCAACCGGAAGTACCTCTACATGTACCGCAACGGGCTCGATGTCATCCTGCGAGCTTTCTGCTCAGCTCCGAAGAAGTACCTCTTTACGCCTGCAGCGGTCGGGGTGCCCTCGTCGCTGGTGGGCCCTTCACGAGGAGCCGCGTTTGAGCTCTACGAGAAGGAGGTGCGGCGAACGCACGGTGACCGGGCGTTTGTGCTGCCATTTACTCTGTACTCCGACGGTCTCGTGCTCCCTAACTCAGGCGCTTACTCCGCCCACCCATTGCGCCTGCGCCTAGATTGTCTGGACCCCGACAACCCCGCTTGGCATTACATCGGCGCCATCCCGCAGGTTTTTACTGACTTGGGGCCTGGGGCAGCCGACCAAGCGACTGCGGCGCGCCGGGAGGTTCTACAGAGAGCTATCTACACGGCGCTTCGAGATGTACTTGACGCTAGCATCGACGGCGTGGAGGTGGACCTCGGGGCCGACGGGAAGTGGATGGCCTTCTTGAGGCTCGTGTGCTATTCCTGCGACTACCCGGAAGGGCGCACGGTACTGTGTCTTCGTGGAGTGGGGTGCATTCATCTGTGCTCTTCATGCATGGTGCGAGTCACTGAGGCGGGCGGCGCATCCTCCGCGAAGGCGCCTCCCCGTGACGCCTTCAACACGGTCACAGACCAGTTATCCGCCCTGCATCTGGCGGCAAGCACGGTCCGTGGCAGTACGATGGAGCGGGACAGGATCTGCGACTTGCACAGCTGCAACCCCTTTCCCCCCGCTCTTGCTGTGGTGGCTGGTTTGTCAACGCCCCCCAACTTCCTGTACCGCATCATGGGTTTTGACCGACGACATGTACGTTGATGTTGCCTTCACGACAGGTAATGGGGAGCTCGTGGGGTGCCGCGATGTGACAGGTGTTGTGTGCAGGCCCAGGAACATCTGGTATCCAGTACTGACACGGTCAGGGATTTCTGTTCTCGATGCCATCTGCATTTCTCCGCTGGGTTGGTGATTTTTGGCAGCCACAGGTCATGACCTTGGGTATTGCGCGTGACCTTGGTGGGTGGGTGGCAGAGTGGCTGCATGCTGCCTGCAACGGCGGCGCTGCTATTCGAGGGCCTGTGGCACCCACTCTCGACGTGTCAAACGCCCGCCCCAGGGTGCTCGGCCGACGATGCACCGCCTCCAAGAAACCACCAGGGTACGTTGCATTGTGACTTGAATAGGGTGACTTCTGGCGTAGCGTTCTTGACCGCGTGCTGGACCATGGGAGGGGAACGAGAGATGCAAGAGCAATGACTGACTTCACGTTACACTGTCTTCTATTCTCATTCATCGTACACTTCACACTCTGTTCTTTGACCTGTCCTTACGGCGGTTACTTTGTGCTCCCCGCAGTCAAGCAGGCGTCCTTCACTGGATCTCAGCTGCTAGGCGGGTCGACGAATTTGGGGCTCATGGCCGCCGGGCTGTTCGGGCCCGCCAACTGGGCGCTTGTGAAAGCAGAGGCGCTCGCAGCCATTTCTGCTCGTCATCAGGGGCGAGGTACAGGAGACGCATCCACTGATCGTGCTCTACAAGAGTCTGTCGCGGTTTTTGGCGGCAGAAGCGCGCCAGAAGGATCCTCCCCTGAGCCGTACGACTGGGAGCCATTTTTCGAGCACTTTGGAGATGCTACCCCTCAAGACGCGGTGACGTCGACGCTGATTGCGTTTGGCAAGCTGACATGCATCGTGCACGGCTACAACGAGAGTTTCGACTTGCTGTCTAGGGCGGACCGCGCCAAGCGCCTCCAGGACCGAGCCGAGACCTTGCTTCTCAAGATGGTGAAGCCCCTGTTCGGAGCCAAGAACACGGTCAAGGTGCACATGCTACTATCGCACGCAGCGGAAGAGATTTTGGACCGTAACGACTTGGACTTTGCGGATACCAGCGTCAACGAGGCTGCGCACAAGCTGGAGAAGGCGGCCTATGCGCGAACCAACCGACAAACCCGCGGCCACGCCCGTCAGCTCCACACCATCACGCAGTCGCGGCTGTTGCTGGCTGCAGAAGATGGTGAGGTCGCAGCAAGGGAGTTGCGAGTGCCCGACGCCGCCAGCGACGTGGAGGAGCCGGTCATCATCGAGCGCGATACGTGCAAGGACTCTGACTCTGACGAGTCGTACGAATCAGACATGGACGGGCCGGCGCTACCCCGGTGGGATGCCGGCATCGACTCTTTGCACTTGGGCTCCAAGGGGCCACGAGGCGGCAAGAGGACCCCTCTCCACCAGATTGCGGAGTGGCCAGGGTTGTCTGGTGCTGCAGAGGCTTTAGGGGTACCGCGCCATGGGGAGGTCAACCTGCTGTCGGCCACGCACTTCCAGGCGGTGTTCGAGTGGGACTGTACCCCGAGCACGGAGCTGGTTCGGTGCACCGAGTACCTGAGCGGAGCGCCATGGTATGACCACATCCTCTATAGAAGGGACGGGGAACCCTTGCTGGCATACGGTTATGTGCGCTTGGTGGTCGATGGCGGCACTGCCACCGTACCAAGTCGGTGTGTCGTCGTGCAGCGGTTGGAGCGCACGGATGCGCGGGCCGGATGCCCTTTTGCGGCAGCAGGCTACACCGCTCTGCGATGGCTGTTTGACGTGGAGCTGGAGGAATAACCCGTGCTGGAGATGGTGCCAATGGTGGCCGTTGCGCGCATCGTTCACGTCGTTCCCAACACGGACATGCTGTCGAGTCGTTTCGGGCTTGCTACGCCGAGCGTGTGGAGCTGGCAACAACTCATCGACGATCGCGATTCCCGCTTCCTGCACAGCATCTTACTAAAGTCCACATCGCCCGCGCAGCAGCGCAGGCAGCTCCGCCGTCTTGCAGAACAGAAGCATGATGCTGATAAGATGAGTTGTTAGTAGGGGGGGGCACAAGAGGGACCCAAGACTGCAACGGCAGTACCTGCAAGCCCAAGAAATGACATCAACAAGCGGCAGCTACACCAATGCCCCAACCGGAAACAGCGCGTATCAGCGGCGGCGTCACCAGGACAAGTGGTACACCGAGTGGACGATTTCCCGCCCAACACGTATGGGGGGCTACATCTGCTGGTAAGGTTCCTGAAGGGTGGCTTACTCTGTTGTTCGAATCTGCTGGCTCTCGTGCGTGGCGCTCCTTCTGATTGACACGGCCAGACGCTGGTGTGCGTTTCAGTGGCGCTGTGTTCCTCACCGCTGCCGTGCGTGGCTGACTGTTGCATCCAGCAGCTGCAGCGCGTCGGTGCGTCCCTCAGATTCATGCCTCACCTAACAGTCTTGCGCGCCTGCCGTTACGCCTGGGCAGCGGCTCGCACTCTGCCAACTCTGTGTGCTCGGCATCCTCTGGCCCTGGTGTCATCGCCGCATCCTGTCGCGACGCGGTTACACAGCGGACGTGTTTGCAGCCACAGCTGCCGCTTCTCCGTTGCATGCGCGACGAGATGACGGCACGTCCTTAGCCGCGCCCTTGAATCGGAGAGCTCCATCTCACGAGGCGAGCACCTCGCCTCCTTGCATCGTACGTATGCGCTTTTTCCTGGTGGGATGCCCTCGAATTTACGTCGCGTCTCTGAAGCCGATTGCCTGGCCACGAGCTGTGCTGTCCCCACTCGCTGCCACTCTACCCCGCTCCCGTTAACTAACATCGCTCCTGTTGCTGTCGCTGTGGTGTGGCTGTCACTTTGGCCTTTTACTGGCCGCGTGGTTTGCATGCACCGGACTGGGCTGTATGATTCTCAGCTGCGTGCTAGAGGTGGGGGGGGTACCCAGGCCGTGTCTTTGCGAAGGGCGGCGGGGAACAGCGCCTCCAGACGGGGCTAGAAGGGGAGGTGGCCACTCTGGTTGTAACGGGAGTGACGTGCCAAAGGTTCATCATCCTACGTTGAGGGTGCAGACCTTCGCGGCGGCGGTCGAGCGTGCACCGCGTGACGTGCGTGAAGCAAGCAATGCCTCCGAGGAAGGCGCCGGCTCGCGGTGCGGGGGCCGCTGCGGCGGCCGCGTCGGCCCCGGCGGGCGGCGTGTCTAAGCCATCCACGCGCAAGCCAACCCATAAGAAGAAGACGCCCGCCAAGCCTGCCGCCAACTCGACAGCCGGTGCAGAGATGATGTTGCGTCGCGCTCGACCTGGCAGCACGTTTCACGCCCCCCCTCCACCGCCTATGCCACCGAGCGACAGCGAGCTGTTGGAAAAGGAGCCGCTGGAGGCGAATGACGGGTTGGAGCAGAGGGCGGATGGGTACTTGGGCGACGGGGTCGCGGGCGCTCATGTGGGAAGCGGTCGTGATGGTACGGGGGATGGCGTGGGCGCGCCTGCCGCAGCTGCTGTTGGAGGCGTCCGCGGATACAGCGGTGGCGCCTTTCATCGCGATTCCCGGGTTGGGCGCGCTGAGGCCACCCAAGGTGGTGGGGCGGGCGCTCCTGCCCTGTCCGCTGACGGAAGGAGTACCGAAGGGGGTAATGGAGGCCGACAAGGCCGGGGAGGCGATGGTGTCCAGAACGCGGACGGTGGAGTATCCCAAGGTAGCCGACTTGAGGCGGCGGTGGCATCTGCCGACGGTGAGATGACTGGCAGTGGCTCCCTTGCTGACGTTGAGCCCCCCGTGCAAGCGCTCCTCCCGCTCGGACTACCACCCGCGGCTAGCAGCGAGATGCCGTCCTCGTTGTTTTGGGTTTACCACGCTAAGGCCTTCATAGAGCTTCTTTGGCACGCCAGGTACGGCACGAGAACCCTGCAATCGATGGAAAGCACGGTCAACGGGTTGGTGTCACGCAACGATAGCATCGGCCGCGCGGCCGCGGCCGCCAAGGCATCTGCAGCCTCGACGCTCACGGAGGCGCGCACGATTGCGACCTCCCTGGCGGCGTGGAAGGAAGGGGTGACTGCCAACACCCCCGACGCTATCGACGGCGTGTCGCGGGCGGTCGCAGAGTCCAAGGCGGCGTATGGGGACGCCCTGTCCGAGGTGTACATCGCTGCCACCTCCCCGGCGGATGTGTTTCCCGATGCAGCAGCAACGACGGCGCTTCTCAACGCCGTCATCGTCAAAATGCAGAAACGCTCGGCTGCTGAGGCAGAGACGAAGCTAAACGGGATTTTAAAACGGACGAAGCGTGGTGAGCAAGAGGCGGGAAAGCCCGTCACATACGTCAAGCCGTTCAATGACAAGCGCTCTTGCTTCTACATGGACGTGGGAAAGACTGGTATTGACGCATGGAAGAAGTGTGTCAGCTTCCCATCCGACGACGCGAGCGTGCCGGAGCCGACAGTGGAGGCCGCGGTCAAGTGGTTCAGCGAGGAGAAGTACTTGCGCTCGACGCTTGGCTGGGCTGGTATTGTCGCGAGCGTGACTGCCGCGTTTGACCACCTTGACGCCAAGAGCACCTTTTACGTGGAGCCGCAGCAGACGGGCGACGTTGGCTATGTCCTTGCGCTCGGCGGTCACGTGGCAATGATCTCAATGAAGGTACGTCTGCCCGTTCCCTCGTTCCTTTCTTTTGAGTGGCTGTGCGGTTTGTTTGTGGTCTCAGGTAGCGCACGCGCTCTTTTCACCGATCGATTGGTATTGATCCTCACGCCCCATCAATGTGGTGCTCTTGTGGCTTCGGTGTGTCGTACATTGCTCGCCCCTTCATGCCCTTCTCATACTCCTCGGTCAATGATGCACGTCTTTTTCTTGTACGTGCATGCTCCGCTCCCCACTGCAGGTGCGACTCGAGCTCGTCAAGATTATTGAGCGGGTCAAGCGGCCGAAGTTTAGCATGCAACATCACCGACCGCATTGGGTGCTTGAGGTGCAGCGGGTGCATTTCGCAAGACCCAAGGACGGGGGCATCCACGGCGGCCTGCACCTGATTGACGGCAACTTGGCCGCCAGGGGCAGTATCGACGGAATGATACCTGTTGACCACCTTTGGTCCGTAATGTCGAACCCGTACGATGCCCTGATGGGACACGACGACGGAGGCGGCGGCGTGCGTGGTGATGCCGTAGGCGGCGGTTCGAGCGATCCTGGCGTTGTAGGCGGGGATATTGTTGCCCAAGCGGCCGCAGCAGGCGCTGATGCAGCCGCGGCTGCCGCTGCTGCTGCGGCGCCGGGTGACGACTGAGTCTGTTGGAGAGTCGTCTGTGCGGACGTTGTAAAGATGGCCTGATGACATATGGTAACCGTGGCTTTCAGAGAGGACGAGTACGATGCCAGAGGGTCACCTAGTTAGATCTCGGCTGCACGTCCTAAAGCTTGGTTGCATACTGCTTGCAGAGAAACGAACAGACGGCTCTCGCACCTCGTTGGGAAGCGCGATGCGGCCGGACTCGGAGGGAAGGCACACAGCCAGCTTCGGAGATGATTCTGCAGACAGGTGCGCAGCTGTCTTTGGTTCAGGATTCCCTTCATACTAAAGATCGAGTTCAGCAGGATCTGACCCATCTGCGGGAGCTGCCTAAATGATAATTACGCGCCCGCTTACGATGTGTGGGATGGCTCCCTCCCCCCTCGGATACCTCTTGCAATCTTTTGTGTCGCAGTCTGCCACGGTATTGCTGTCTTCCCAGTTTTGGCCGATATGGTCGAAGTCAAGACACTGTCTCGGTCAACTGCCCACTGGCGGATCCACTTTATCCGGTCAAATGGATGGCTGAGGCACAGCTTCGCACAGTTGATCACTCTTCTTGACATCGACGGGATCGGCCAAAATTGGGAAGGCAGGAATATGCATACTAGCGCCAACAGTTCTCCCCTCTGCGTGCATAAGCCGATGTATCCGGTACATGGTAAAACACTGAAAGTGTCCACGCTGATTTCCCTGGCCTTTAGGTCAAGGGTACTATACCCGGAAGACAACGGGGGACCCCCTTCTAATTTTTTTTTCTTCTAGTGCACGTTGCGGGAGTACTTCTAAAACCCCCGTTGGACACTTTGCTCGCCTCTTGTGGACGGAGGTCACCTCTGCGCTCCGCTTTTTCACGAGGGAAAGTGTCAGTGGACGTCCACCGGGTTGTGTGCCAAGTGGCGGAGGCTGTGGTCGTCGTCATCGCCGGCACGGAACGCGGACGTGGTTGTCGCTTCTGTTTCCGGTTGGAAACACCCGTGAAGGGGGGTGGTGCGTTTACGCCGTCGTGGAGCGGGTCTGGGGTCGTAAATTTCGGATACTTGGTGCATGGGAAAGGTGGGGGTGCTGGAGAGGGGGTCGTTCGTGGGAGGTTGTTTGAATTTGAACGGTGCGGGCCGAGCGGTCGCGGCAAGCGGGAGAGTGATTCTGACGCGGAGCCGCCCAGTTTAGTCCCTCGGTCGAGAGGGCCTCTGCCAGGGCTTTCAGACTGGGTCTCATGGTCGCAGACGTGGGGCGCTGGGTAGAGGAGCGGGGGCGGGGCAGTGGTGGACATGGTGGTTGCCATCCACGTACAGTTCGTGAACTGATTGATAGGGACGGAGGTGGTGGTGGGAGCGCTTGGGGAGAAGGGGGGGGGGGGAACTGGGCTGTACGCTGGTTGTTGCCAAGGCGGACTGGGAGACCTGCGTAGCGCGCCCCCCGTCAAGGGGGGGCCGAGGGCGCGGGGCTGTGTCGCGACGGCCAGTCCGGCGGCGGTAGCGGCGGCGGCAGGGCGGCGGCGGTGACACGGCGGCGGCGCCGCGGAGGTGGCGGCGCGGACGGGGTGGCCTCTGTCTGCCGCCCCCCAGTGCCACAGCAGCGGCACGACGATGACGCCGCGGTCGCGGCGCGCCGATCGCCTGTGTGCGCGCGCTGCCGCGCCAACTGGCGGTCCAGCCGACCGCCGTCACAGCTGCCCCCTCCGCTAACTGTCGCGTCACCGCCGCACCGCGCTGCCGCGCGTCGCTAGCGGCAGCGGCGCCACCGCTGTCGCGACCATGGCAGCCCCGGCGGCGACAACGCCACCTGCCGCCGTCGGACCTGCCGTCGCACGAGCCTCCTCTCGCCGCCGGTCGCGGGCTGTGCCCCATGCCGCCCGACGGCGCCGGCAGCGCGACCGCCGAGCGTGTCGACGCAGTAGCCTTGCACCCCCCCCTCCCCTGTCCTTCTCCGTCGCGCGGCCGCCGCCTACCCACCACGCACAGAGGGCACTTCCTCGAGGTTGCTCCGCGCCATGGCGGCGGCGGCGGCGGCGACGGCGCCCGCCGCCCGGCGGGCCGCTGCCGGCCTGCGGGCAACCGATTTGGTGTGCCTCGGCTGCGGCGACCGCTACCTTCGGCCGGCCTGCCGCGGGATGGCCGCAGGGCCGCGGCCGCCGCGGTCACGGGCACCAGCCGTTTCCCCGCCGCCACGGACAGCGGCACCGCCGCCGGCACGCACACAGGCGACACACCCCCCCCCCCCCCCCCCCCCCCCCCCCCCCCCCCCCCCCCCCCCCCCCCCCCCCCCCCCCCTCCCCCCGACCCCGCCGCGCGCCGCGCGCCGCCATCCGCTACCTCGCCGGCGGCACTGCCGACGGCGCCCCCCAGCCGCAGATCCGCTACCACCGCGCGCCAAGCTTTGGAGGCGGCCGCGGCTGCGGCAGACACCCACGGCGGCCGCGCGGAAGCCGCGCACCCCAGGTGCCGGCGGCGGCCGCAGCCGCTGTGGTGGCCGCCGCAACCCCTTGCAGCCGCCGCAGGCGCCACCACCCCCACCCGCGCCGCCGCGCACGCACTCGCCACCCTCGCCGCCCCGCAGCGTAGCGCAACTCGGGGACGCGTCGGTGGCGGCGGCGGCGGCGGCGGCGGCGGCGGCGGCGGCGGCGCCCACTTCTCGTGGCGGCGGCCGCCACGGGCGACGCTGCCGCCGGTCAGCCGCCGATTCTAAGTGGGGTGGGGGTGGCCGATGTACACGCCCGCAGCGTGTCCTCCGGCAGTCTGATTGCCTCGGAGGGGGGCTGGGGGTGGCCACCCGAGTGACGACGAGCATTGTTCCGCCGTGATGGACGCTTAGGACGTCGTTCACGGGGCAAAGACGGCGAAAAGAGCCAAGCCACAGAAGAGAAAAAAAAACAAAGCCCACTCGCACGTTGTGCCGTTGGCTGGACATTGCTTTGAATTGCCTGGACACACTTACTTCCTTTTTTTTATCAAATTAAGGCCAGGGTATCTTCGCGAACGCGCCCGCAGTTGTTTCACAGCTGCCATAGTTGTAGCCCCCAAGGTCGATTAATTTGACCAGGCGCATCCTGCAAACCAGCGCCCTGTCCCCGTGTGTCCTCTACTGTGGGGGGCACGTGCCCTTCGCCCCCATCACGCCTGCTGCAGCGTCGTGCTGCGCGGTGCGGTACACAGTGTGGCTCGGGCGCGTTGCATATGGGAAGCGCAGGCGGATGCGGTCTCCAAGTGTTGCCGCTGCGCCGCCGGTGTGAGCGTGATTTCTGTCACGTCTGCTGCTACGTCGCTCTTCTAGCCTCCTTCCTGCTCGGCTGCCTCGTCACGTGCCGCAGTCGGCCGAGCCCGTGGCGTCCGAACGGACGTGGCCGGGGCGCCGCCGCCCATCCGGCTGACAGACAGCGCTCCAGGCAGGGAAGCACGGCGGACGGCGGGTTGTAAGACGTCGGCACCATGCTCGAGTCGCTGCTCGCGGACGTGCTGACCCGCGTCCTCGGACAGTACGTCCATGGGATCGACCGGGACAGCATCCGCTTTGGCGTTTGGGGAGGCAACCTCGAGCTCACGGGCCTCGCCCTGCGCCCCGAGGCGCTGGCGGTGCTGTTTGAGTCGCTCGGCCTCCAACTCCCCGTCACCGTCCACTCGGGTTTCATCGGCCTCCTCTCCCTCGAGGTGCCATGGAAGCGCCTCAGCTCCGCCCCGGTCCGCGTGACGCTGCAACAGCTGACGGTGTTTGCGTCTCCCGTGTCGGCATCGTCGGCGTCGTCGACCGAGGCACTCGACGCGCGGGAGGCGCGCATCAAACGTGCGCGCCTCGACACGGACGACGCGGTGCGGCAGGCGCGGTACGGCGTCGGCGCGGGTGTCGACGCAGCGGCATCCAAGGCATCCTCTGGGGCGGCCAGCTGGGGGTGGTCCTTCACGTCGGGGCTGTTGACTAAGGTGGCGGACAACATCCAGTTTGAGGTGCGCGACCTGATCATCCTCTTTGAGGACACGGTCAGCGCGCCGTCGCTGCCCTACACCCTGTCCCTCTCCCTCGATTCGCTGTCGGCGGTGTCGACCAACGCGCAGTGGGCGGAGGCGTTTGTGGAGGACTACGACACGCCGTCCATTCACAAGCTCCTCCAACTCCAGGGGCTTGTCGTCGACTGGGCGCCATTGGTCCGTGCCAAGGGGCAGGCGGCCGACGACGCCACCGGGGCGGCCGACGGGCCCGCCCTCTCTCGCGCCCACAGTCTTTCGTTCAACGACCATGACGCGCTTCGTCAATGGGTGCTCGACGAGACGACCAAGACCACCGCCGCGAACCCCACCTCGCTGGATGTACAGGAGGATGCTGCCGCCCCTGCGGTGGTCGGCGAAGAGGGCGGCTCAAACGTGGACGGTTTTTCGTCGGATGTCTTTGGGGTGGCCTCCCACCTGATAGCGCCGGTGTTTGTCAGCATGCGCGCGACGCTGACCAAGAACTCGGCGCTGGCCGCCGCAACGGCCCGCCGCGCAGCGTCACGGAAGCGGAAGAGGGCGTTACGGGCGGTTGGCCTCGGGGACGACTCGAAAGCCATATCGCCACATGCCGCCGTCGACAATTCGGATGACATTCCAGAAGACGGTGAGGTGGACGACGATGTTGACGAGGAGCTGGCCGACACCCCGCGGGTGCAGCTCGACGTGGAGCTACCTGAGGTCGGGCTGGCCTTGGACGACGTCCAGTACTCGTCCCTTCTGCAAACAACCGTCTATTTTTCGGAATTGTCCCGGCGGGCCAAGCGGCCCCGCACGGCCGCGGAGCGGTGGCGCTGGGCGCTGGAGCAGCTGTTGCCTGGCTCGGGTGCCCGTGCCACTGCGGCATGGCGGTTGTCGGCGGCGGGCCAACGCGCTTGCCGTGCACAGCTGAAGGCGTACGTGGCGGCGCGCATCTCCCTGGTGCGCTCCCGGCGGCTCGGGGAGACGGAGCCCGCCGAAGCTCTGAGCACGATCACCAAGCTGGAGGAGGAGGTGGATGTGACGGACCTCCTCTTTTACCGGGAGCTCGCTGACGACAAAATCACGTCCATGTCCCCGGCCTGGGCCGCCGCCGCTGCCGCGTCGGCCGCCGCCGCAGAATCAACAGCGTCAACAACGTCGCGCATCTGGTCCTTCTTTTCATCGACACCCACGTCGGGCCCGGCGTCGCCGCCACAGGACGCGGCAGAGGACGCGGCGGCGACGGCGGACCAGCTGACCGCCTTTCTCGGTGTCAGCGAGGAGGACCACATCTCCTCGGCGGGGGTGACGGAGGAGGACATCACCGCCCCAATGATGCGGCTGGGGATGCTGCTCAGCCGCGGGTCCCTGCAGTTGAGCCGTGGGGGATACCCTCGCGCGCCGGCGCCATTGGTGGACCTGTCTTTCCGAGAGTTGCGTATTGGTTTTGAGGCGCGGCCCCACGGTGGGGTCCTCTTGGAACTGCTGCTCGGCACCGTGGAGGCGCGGGACTTGACGCGGGACTTTCGCATCCTTTATCCGCGTGTGCCGTGGGTGTCGTGCCCGACGCCGTCCGTGTCGGGTACGGATCAGGAGGAGAGCGCGGGGACATCGTCGGCCGGCCTGGTCGCGGGTGACTCGCAGGAGCTGGCGTCCGGCTCGGAGCTGAGCGATTCGGATGACGAGGACACGGAAGAGAAGAGCGGCGGCCGGTGCGAGTCGGCGTCCATTCACTTCCGCAACGGCGGCGCCTACCCGGTCGGCGTCACGCAGGCGCTGGCAGCCATCCGCGGGGGCTTTGAGCCCGCCGCCGAGGACAACCTGCGGGATGCTCACTCGCGGGACCGGTTGGCGGACCCCCCTGATGGGGGACTGCCCGAGTATTCGGTCGCGTCCGAGAAGGATTCTTGGGTTGGCTCTGCCAGCTACTACTCGACGGTCGCGTCGTCGTTTGCAGGCGGCCTCGCGGAGCGGGACACGAGCACGGGCAGCGGGGGTGGGGATGCCACTGGCTTCCACGATGTCTCGGAAGGCGACGCCCTCCAATACCTTATTGCCGTGCGACTGCAGCGAGAGGCGAATCGCGAGCACACGGGCCACGTGTCGGTGGAAGCCGCCGTCGGCTGCGTGGAGGCGGTCGTCGACGGGCCGGCGGGCTCGCTGGTCTCCGCGTTGACTTTTTTCCAACCCCGCGGCTCGGCTGAAGAGCCGGTGCTCGCGCTGCTGAGCTCCGTGGCGGCGCCGAAGCTCGCCGCCATGCGGGTCGAATTGGAACGGACCCTGATCGAACAGGCGCTCCCGGCACGGCTGGACATCGTCATTCGCGCACCGCGCTTCATTCTTCCGGGGGCGACGGATGCCAGCCCAGCGCTGGTGGCCAATCTCGGTACGCTCGGCATCGCGGCGGTCAGCCCTCCAGTGGATTCGCAAGCGGCAGGCTCGTCGGGGTCTGTGGGCGATTCAGATGTCGAGGCGGAAGAGCCGGCAGACGCGACTGCCAAGGCGGAGGACGCCCCCCCGGCGACGGTGCGGACCGGCGGCGCGTCGGCAGACTCTGACGACTACGCCTCAGCGTCCGACGCGCTTGACCTGCCAGGCGCGCCCGGGCATGACAAGAAGACGCTGAGAGTCAAGCCACGAGGTGGCGACAGCGCCAACTACTCGGCTTACCGCGTAACGCTGGCCAACGTCGGCGTGTTTGTGGCACCGTCAACCGCCGCGGCTACGTCGCTGACGTCGGACGCGCGGTCTGACCGGGAGCAGCGGGCGGCGCCCGGGCAGGATGCCATGCCGGGTGCATTTTCTGGGCGACCGACTGCGCCGGGGCGTCACGCATGCGCTGGCCGCACCGCATCCAACCTGCGTGATCGGGACGTCGTCGAGCGGCTGGTGCGGCCATTCTCCGTCCACTTGTCTGTTCAAGTGCTCCACGACGCCAAGATGTTACAGGCCGCCGGCCTGCTATCGCTTGCCAAGGCGCGGCTGCGGGGGCGCGTTCCGGCCCTGCGACTCTTCCTCTCCCACCGTTCGTACGTACGGTTGCTCGGGCTGACACGCACGTGGGCCAAGGCCATGGCCGCCGCCCCATCGCCGTCGTCGCCGTCGTCACTGCCGCCGCCATCCATCAGCTCGTCGCAGCGGGGGGGGGTCGGCTCGCCGCGGCTGCCCTCCGTGGCGGCCCCTCCGCTCGGGCCTGACGAGAGCGACGGGTCGGACGACGCGGTCAGTGGCCTTGCGGCCCTCGACGTGTACCTGGCCATTGATAGCTCCTCGCTGGAGCTGCGCGACGCGAGCGGCCGCCGGCTGGTGACCGCCGAGGCGACGGGCACAGAGTTGGAGGCCACCTCTGGCGGTGACAACGTGGTGGCCGCCTACCGCGTGCGCTCCTTTTCGGTCACGGACGGTTCCCGCGGCACGACGGCGGCGTTTCGGCGTCTCGCTCATGCGGGACCGGGGGCGGCGCGCCGCGGCGTGTCGCCACCCCGCTCAGAGGTTACGCGTGCTGGCAGCGAGGCGCCGGTGCTAGACGACCGCGCGTTTGTCCAAATCCGGTACCGCTCCAACTCAGCCGAGCGCATCCAGAGCTTGGACGTCCGCTTTTTGTCGCTCAACCTCGTTTGCGTGCGGGAGACGTACATCCGCGTCGTCGCCTTCTTCTACAGGTCTGGGCGAAAGTCCAAGCGCGGCCGCTCCTCGCGTGCGGATGTGTCGCCTGCCGCGCGTGCACGGTCGGGGTCGGCGCAGCCGGGAAAGAGCACGAGCAGCCTGGCGTCAACGGTTGGTGCGGAGTCGGCCGATGCCACGTCCAACGGGGACTACATCGACCCGTTCACCGCGCTCGGCACGACAACGGGGCAGGCGGCGCGGTTGCTGCAGACCGGCGCGGGGGCCGTGCTTGAGCAGTCGGCGGCGGCGCTGGCACACCGGGGGCGGCTCAATGTCGTCGCCCAGCTCGATGGCGTGCGTCTAGTCCTGGCGGCCGCAGAGGGTGCGCTCGCGACGGTGGACGTCGGCGGCGCGGCGATGCGTGCCGAGCAGGCACCTTCGGGCGCGCTCAGTGCCAGTGGAGAGCTCGAATCCTTTGTCGTAACTGACCTGACCGCGTCGGTTGACCAGTACGAGGAGGCGTTGGTGTACCGCCGAACGCCGCACGGCATTCGGGACTTGGTTGGCGGTGGCGGGCGGGCCAATGGCGATGGCGGGCCGCCAAGAACGTCGAGTCGACACGAGCGGTCGCTGTCCGACACGGGCACCCTCGAGCTGCCGGACAACGGCGGCCCCGAGAGCGACCTCAAGCACGATGGGTGGAGCCTGTCGGCCCCCCAGGCTGGGGGCGGCGACGTGTGGTTGCGCATCCGCTTTGGGGACGTCAAGCTCGTCTACCTGCAGCGTTTTGTCAACGTCCTGTCGCAGTACCTGTCACTGCTGCAGGCGGGGCTGCAGCCGGCCCTGCGAGCCGTGGAAGCCGCGTCGGCGGTCGCTCCAGACGGCGGCCACGCGCCGTCACCGTCGACCAAGCTGAACCGCGACCCATCGGGGTCCCGCGACGCGTCGTCGAGCCGCGTGCGGGTGGCGGGGGTTGCCCAAAACGTCGACGTCATTCTGCCGCGGCACTCGTCAAACTCCCACGAGGCGTTACACATCAAGCTCGGGCTGCTGCAGGCGGACAACTTTGACGACCCGGCACCAGGCTATCGCGTCGGCGCCCACCTGCGCGTCAGCGGCGTCTCGGCTCGCGTCGCGTACGTTGCTGACGATGAGACTTTTTCCGCCGATCTGGTCGGCGTCAAGGACAAGCCGCCGTTCATGACGGACGCGGTGCTAGACTTTCGGCTAGACGCGTCGCGAGTGGAGGACGGCGACGGCCGCGCGGCCAGCGATGGGTCCTTCGACGGGACCCCGATCAGCCGCAGCCTGTCCGGCGACAGCCAGGGGGCTGCCAACCTACCCGCGTCCCGCACGCGCCTGTTGCTGCCCGATGGTATTGCGCTGCGGTTGAGCGAAGCCGCCTACACCGTCCTGTACTTTGTGCTGACGGAGAACTTGATGGAGACGGTCGACTCGGAGGACACGGATTTCGGCAAGGAGAGCATGTCGCCTGCTGACGCCGACCCGGCGCTGGACGACGACTCGCCCGACGCCGCTGCTGACGGAGCGCGCGCCCAGATGGCCGAGGCCAAGGACCTCCCCGCCACACCGCAGGGCAAGGGCAAAGCTTCTGCGGCGCTACCGCGGGCGCAACCAGGGGATCCCGTCCGCCCGTCGCTGCGGACGGTCTTTGCGATGCCGTCCTTTTCGCTGACGGTCGTATATGGCGATGATAATGTGGCAGTGGCGCGGGAGGTCGTGTCGGTTGACTTGGCCAACGTGAACGGCGTTGCGGACATGATGGAGGACGGCAGCTTGTCGTCTGAGCTGTCGTGCAACGCCAAGAGCATCCGCGACCGGCGGCCGGAGAGGGGTCACCAGCGGGTGTTCCTCAGCCCGTTGGTCCCTACGGGCGCTAGTAGCGCCGCGCTGTCGGGCGTGGCGGAGCGCTTTTCTTTGGGTTCATCGCAAGGCGGATCCAGCGGGGTGGAGACGCAGGCGCCGCCGCCGCGCAACGACGCAGCGACGGACAGTTCCCAAGGGCGAGAGATTGCCCTCACGTACGACCGGCCGGCGGAGGGGCGGCCCAACATCAAGTTGACGCTCTCCCACCTGCGCTTGACGGCACTGCCCGGCCTTTTCCGGGACCTGACGCTCCTCACCGTCCCCGGATATGTGCACCTGGCGTCATCGGCCCCGCCCCCCGACATTCCCTACCTCGGCCGCGCTGTGGAGGTGACGCTGTCGAACTCGCAAGTATGCCTTTGCTCTCCGCGCTACGCGCTAAACACGCGCGGCCAGTTTGTCATTAAGATTGACTGGGCGCCGGTGACTGGTGCCAAGACCGTGTCGGTGGTCGCCCGCCGCCTGCGGGTGGCGCTTACGCTCCCGCCGCTCGATTCCAAGGGGCTTGCGCGCGCGGCTACGTCGCCAACGTCCGTGCACCCATTTGCGACGGCTGGCAAGGCCCAAGTCGGTCGCACCGGCAGCCAGTACAAGATTGTGCGGCGCAAGCCGTCCACCGCAGGGGGGGTCAAGCTTGCCGTCGATGGTGACGAAGGCGAGGAGGGGGAGACACCCGTCTTGTTCCCGTGTGACGTGACCGCCACTTACGCGGCTGGGACCAGCGACGCAGACTCCGCCAGCGCTACCATCGACGTAGCGTCGATGTTGACAAGCGTGAACGTTAATGACGTACGACACCTGGTTGCCATCCTCCAGTGCGCGACGGACCAACCGTCGAGTGGGCTGGAGCGGGTGGCGCTTGAGCGGGCCGCGCGGCTGGACCCGAATGCCGCGCCGCCATCCGAGATGACTACCACCGTGTCAGCCAAGGCCGCGCGCCTGCTTTTCACGCACGAAACGCAGGGACGATGCGTACCAATCATGGAGCTTCGGCTGCGCAACGCATCGGCGCGGATGACCGTTCCCTTCATGACGTCGGTCGCCGCCTCGGTGTCCGTCCAGCTCTTCAACGAAGCCAAGGGCTGGTGGGAGCCGGGCGTCGAGCCGTGGGCGGCCGACGCTGTCTACTCGGCCGGCCGTAGTGGCTCGCGGGCGGTAGTCCTCCGCTCCAACCGGCGGTTAGACATTAACCTGACCCCGTCCACGGTGCGTGGCGCATTGCGCGTGGCCGATGCGCTCCGCGACGCCCTTCGCCATAACGCGGCCGCCAGCGACTCGAGCAGCAGCTTGGAGGAGGAGCTGGCATTCTTGGCCAAGGGGCGGTCTGCCACCTCTGCCGCTAGCGGAGGGGGTACTAAGCGCTACACCCACCAGCCGTCGGTGTCGGCGTTCTGTGTGCGCAACCAGCTCGGTGTTCCGCTCGTCATGTGGTTGCCGCACGACTCGGTGCGGCAGTCCGTTTCGTCGGGGGAGCAGGTTGAGGTCGACCTGCCGGCTGACGAGCTGGTTGCCGCGCAGGGATTTGCCGAGGATGGTAACGTCGGGCGCAAGGCCACCCTGCGTTGTTTTGTGGCGCTCCGCGGGATGGAGCCGGTCGAGCTCCTCGCAGCCGAAGTCGGCCGCCACCTGATCACCTTGTGGCCTGAGCAGCGGGAGGACGCGGCGCCGGCGGCAGCGCCGGTCATGCCAGCCGGCAGTGCTGCGACCGGCGGGATGGCAGTCAACGACGTAGCCATCGACGGATCCTTTGATGCCGACTCTCCTCTGTCGGCGGAACCGGTCGTCATCATGTGGGACGTGGTGATGAAGGATGGTGTGCCTGTCGGCACCATCCGTTCCCCTGTCTGTCTGGTCAACGAAACGCAGACTGTGTTGGAGGTTGGCCTCGTCAGCGCCATGGCGCGAAACACGAGCGGAGTGGTGCGGCCGATAGCTACTGTCGCGGCGAGGGAGCGGTGGAGCGTCCCGCTGTATGCGCAGTCGACGCTGCTGCGCGTGCGGCCTGCGCTGGTCGCTGTGCCGAGCGGAGGGGGGATTTCGGACGACGAGGACGGTGAGGAGCTGTTGGCGGTCGAACCGTTGGCGGCCAAGTCGGGGTTATCCCACGCAAGTCGGCGGGCGGGCGCGGGGCACCGGGCTGTTGAGGACGAACGGGAGTACGATTGGAGCTCGCCGCTCCCGCCGGCATCGTGGTTGCGCGGCGCTGCCGCCAAAGCGGAACGCGCCTCCAACCGCCGCCAGGCCGCGGAGCTTCCTGCTCTCCCTCTGGTCTGTCGGTCATTTGGGCCGACGTCGGCGGCTTTTCACCTCTCCCTCCGCCCGCACGTCGACTCAGTGGCCGCCGACGCGATCCTACAGTCTCTGGCTGATGCGCAAGAGAGCCGCTTGCCGACCATCCACGACAGCTGGCTGGATGTGGCGTTGAGTGCGCCGCTGGTGCTCGAGAATTTGCTACCGCATCCACTGTATTTCCGAGTGGCTGAGGCGGTCCTGCCCAGCGGAGGGGGGCGGAGCTCTCTGGACGCATCAGTGGCGGTGGACACCAATGCGGACGGCACGCCGCGTATTTTGGCGCAGGGGGCCATCCGACCGCTGGGAAAGGCACACGTCCACTCCTGTGGTACGGACTCCGTGACGATGGGCATATGCTTTGCGGTGCGCAACTCGCCTTCTGCTGCGGAAGAGGAGCTCGCTGCTGAGTTTGTGTCCATGGACTTTGACTACCCGTCGGCGGGCGTAGAGGCGCCTTCCTTTGGCCGTGTCTACCGCCTGTCCACGGTGCCAACCGTTGCTGGCCGACTGGCGGTGGAGCCCCGTCCGCCTCGCGCGCCGGGCGGCGGCGGTGGATGGGGCCGGTCCGCGCTGACCCAGCCGCTGACCGTCAACGCGGAGCGGGTCAGCTTTGAGGGCGTCCACGAGTTGAGCCTGTGGAGTGAGTATTGGATTCGCAACCGCTCGGACGTGGATGTGCGGTTTAAGGAGCGCAACTCGGCGGGGAGCTACGGGGAGGCCATCCTCCTGCGTGGCCACCCGCTGGGCACGGCGGCCCACCCGTACGTGGCGTTGTCGGGACCTTTTCTGTTCTGCCAACTGGCGGAAGATTTGTCGTCGCACGCGGCGAGCGCGGCGGCGGCCGAGGCCGCCGCCTTTCGACGCCTGCGGCAGCAGTCGCGGATGAGCTCGGCGTCCGCCGGCCTCCTTAACGACTATGGCGGCAGCAGCGGCCGCGGCGGAGGCGGAAGCGCCGCGCGGGAGGCCAAGACCGAAGAGGAGGAGGACAACGACGATGCTGCTGCGTGGCACTCTGTCGGGTCGGACCTGGCCGACATTGAGAAGCCTGTCGCGCTGCGGCTGCCGAGCGTTGCTCTGCTTCTTGAGGCACGGCCGGCGCGCGGGCGCTTCCGCCGCACGATCGTTCTGACGGTCCGCAACTCGGCGTGGATTGAAAACCGGACGGGCGGTGGGCTGCAGTTTTGCCAGGCCGCAGCTATGGATGCGGGCGGTATGGTGCTCGCGTCCATGACGCACACGGTGCCGCCGGGTGTGGCGGTGCCCGTCCACTGGGACGTTCTCGGCGGAGCTGCAGCGGTGTGTCTCCGCCGCGCCGAGCAAGATGGCGTCAGGAGCGACTGGATTTGGAGCCGGCCAGTGCCCCTCAACGCGTCTCTGGGGGAGGTTGCCGCCAAGATGTACCGCCCCAAGGGGCAGGAGCAGTACATTGCGCGGGTTGTGTCGGTGGGCCTCCGGGGGGGCTCCCTCGGCCTGGTCGTCTACCCGGAAGACAAGGAGCACCCACCTTACCGTCTGGTTAACAACTGCCAGCGCCGGGCGATTGCGTTTCGGCAGCCGGGCGGTACTGACCGCGCGTGGCTGGTTCGGGCAGGCAACTCGACGCGGTACTCGTGGGACGACCCGGGCGCGCCGCGGCGTCGTCGGGTGCTGCTGGTGGAGGTGCTCGAGCCTCGCCGCTCGGCGGGTGGTGCCGCGACGGTGCCGCCCGTATCGTCCACGGCCGAGCCGTCGCTGTCGGGGTCCAAGGTCGCTGACATGGAGCCGGAGGAGCGGGCGAGCATTGATCCCATGGCCTCTTCGCAGGTGCGTGAGGACGAGGTGTTGCGTCCTCCGTTTGAGCTCAACATTGATGTTGTCGCCGAGGATGCGGCGGCGCGGGCCATTGCTGCAGCCGCCCACTTTGAGCCGCCCCTCCACGTGTCGGTGTCGGTCGAGGGCCCGACCAAGGTCGTGACCTTCTTTGACGATGTGCCGTCACAGCTGCTAGCGCAGCCGGCTCCGAAGAACGAGCAAGTGGCGGCGTCGGCGGCGGCTGAGGCGGCGGCCGAAGCCGCGGCGCCTTCCCCTCCCGTCGTTGGCTGGGACGACTTTGGCGGAGGGTCGGCACCCGCCGATGGCGCCGCTATCAAGGCGGCAGCGCAGGAGCAAGGCACCCCTGGGGGCGGTGCGGAGCACGGCAGCGTCGGCACACAGTCCACGGCAACGGCAGCGGCCCCAGGGTCTCCCACTTCGGCCATGCCGTCGAAGCAGAACTCGGGCCTTAGCGAGGATGTCACCATCGGGGGCGTCGACATCGAGGTTTGGCTTGAGTCGGTCGGCCTCTCTGTCGTCACCGACGCGCCCATGGAGCTGGCCTACGGGGTGGCCTCTGGAGTTCGCCTGCACGTCGACACGGATGACAACAGCGTGTTGGCCAAGTTTGAAGTTGGCGACCTGCAAGTTGACAACCAGTTGCCCCACGCGGTGTATCCTGTGCTGCTGTGGTCCCCACCGACGCTGGCCGAGGCGCGGGTGGACAGTCGGCAGGCTGGCGGGGTGCGACCGGTGGCGCCGGTCATTGAAAAGAAGCCCTTCTTGGAGGTCACGGTCGACCGGTCGATCAAGCCGTCTGGCTCGATCGACATGTTCAAGGGCGTCTTTTGCGCCATCCAGCCGGTCAAGCTATCGATGGGCGAGGAGTTCCTCCTTCGCGCGCGGCCGTTGTGGGAGACGCTGACGCAGCTGGCGTCGGGGCGCAACGACGATGACGAGGTGCTCGGCGGACAGGATGGGGACGAGGTGGCCTTCTGGTCGCCCCAAGGCGGCGCCTCAGGCGCGGACGTGAAGGACCCTCTGCGCGCCGAGGCAGACGCCGGCTCCCTACCGGGGCTGCTGGCCAGCCCCGGGTCCGCCGAGATCGACCGAAACGAGAAGGTGGCGGACGCGGCAATCAATGCGCTGCGACGGGTGTACGTGGAGCGGTTGCTCTTCTACCCGCCCAAGCTGACGCTGAGCTTCGCAACGTCCCGGGGGGCCAGCCGCGTGCGCGCGGCCGGTTACACCGCCTCCCTCCGCACGCTGGTTGCCATTGTCGGCAACGTGGACAATGCAGAGCTCCGCTTCAGCGCCCTGGAGCTGCGCCACGCGTTTGACACGGCGCAGCACCTGAGCTCCCTCGGTGCCGAGTTTTATGTTCGCCAACTGCGCGCGCAGAAGCTCAAGTTTTTGACCTCCAACTCGCTCGTCGGCAACCCGAGCGCACTCTTTGACTCGGTGGCGACCGGCACCAAAGACTTTTTTGTGGAAGCTGGCAAGGCCAACTCGTCGGCCGACTTCCTCTCGTCTCTCGGCCGCGGCTCGTCATCACTGCTGACGCACACCGTCGGTGGGCTGGTGGGCTCTCTCGGCTCCATTCCCGGGTCCCTGTCGGCGGGCCTCGAGTCTGCGGTTGGCGACAGTGAGTATCTGGCGGAACGGGAGTCGATCCGTGGCCGCCGCGCCTCTCCTGGCTCCGGCCTGGTCACGGGTGCCCTGTCGTTTGGACATGGCCTGTCATCGGGGGTGGCGGGTCTCATCCGGGACCCGGTGGCTGGCGCTCGGGAGGATGGGGCGTTTGGGTTTGCACGCGGCCTCGGCAAGGGGCTCCTCGGGTCGGTGCTCAAGCCCGTGGCGGGCGCGCTCGACCTGATTGCAGAACCCGCCGCCGGCGTGCGCTCCATGGTTGCTGACGCGGACGCGCGCAAGGCCGGAGTGCCGACTGCAGCGGTTGTGCTCCGCCCGCCCCGCGCTTTTGTCGGCGCCAACAAACGGCTGGCATCATTCGACCTGCGCTTTGCGGTCGGTGCCGCGACCCTCGCCGCCGTCGTCCGCACCGAAGGCCGTGCGTTTGTACAGGAGGACCTGGTCGATTGGGTGGAGCTGAGCGTCCACGCCCACCACCACAGCCGGTCGGGGGTGGACGCGTTGTGGAAGGCGGTGCGCCACTCGACGCGTTTTATGCCGGGCTCTCGCCGGTCGTTGAGCGCCGGTTCCGGCGGGTCATCCTCGTCGCCCAGTCGTGGGGAGGAGGGCTCCCCGACACGCGACGGCCAGGAGGTACGGCGCAGCCGCTCAGGCAAGGGCCGCGAGCGCCCAGAAAAGACGCGCGTGGCGCTGCTGACGTCTGCTCGCCTACTCATCGCGACTCTCGACGGGGCGCTGTTGGCTGAGTTTGCGCTGCCTGACATTGCCGACGCGCAAGTGCGCGCTGACGTCGAGGCGGACCTGCTGCTCGGCTTGACGGGCCGCGGGGAGGCTGGTCGGCCGCCCCAGTCGTGGCAGCGCATCAATTGCGGGTCGCGCTGGTCGCGTGACGAGCTGCATGAGCTGCTGACGCGGCACGTCCTGAGCTCCTACGAGCGGGTGCGGTGTACGAGCTTGGCACGCGCAGCGGCGGGCGCCCGCGTCACCGCTGTGGCGACGCGCCCGCCTGGCGCGGGCGCCCTCGCTGCTTCTGCCAGCGCCAGCGGCAATGTGGCGGTGGAGATGGGCGATATGTCCAAGTCCCATGCCACCCCGACGAGTGCGGCCAAGGAGCGTAGCAGCAGCTTCCTGGCAGGCTTTCCGCTGCCGGGCCGCAGCAGCAGCCGCTCCAAGCTGCCAACGCCGGCCGCCCGTTCTCCGACGGCGGGGGTAGCAGCGGCCACCGTTCCCCCCGCTGCGCCGGCGGCGACTCTGGTAGCCGCGCAGCCGGCGGCGCCGGGGGTGGTTCAAGCTGCCGTCCGGCGGCTGGTACGCGCGCCCGCCTCCCGGGATGGAGACTCATCCCGCTCCCTGCGGATCATTGTCGCCAATGGTCTCGGCGAGTGGCGCCTGCAGTTGCGCCGCAGCCGCCTCGACGCGGGCGTCTGGCGTCGCCAACCACCGTCGGCTGTCGCTCCGGGCGATGCGGCGGTTTGGGAGGCGGACTCGGGCGGCGATGCGGACGACGGGGGGCGGTCGCGGTCGCTGACGCGGGAGGTGCGCGGCTCCGTCACCCTGGATCTGCTGCCGGCGGCCGCGGCGGCGGGCGGTGGCGGTGGCGGTGGCGGGGAGCCCCGTGCCGCCGGCGTGGTGCGGTTGACGTGGCTCAACGCGGCGCTCGCGACCAACGCGTTTGACGTTGACGCGCCTCGGGGCGTGGAGGTGCGCGTCGAGGGGGGGCTCGGCGGCCACGCGACGGTCGTGTTTTGGGTGGTGCCCCGCGACGGCGGCCGTGGCGGCGGCGGTGGCCGCGGCGCTGCCGCCGGCGCGGCGGCCGCCACCGGCCGCACGCCCGGCGCTTCGAGCCGCGACCTGACCGCCGACTGGCGGGACGCGAACGAGGCGGGCGCCGAGGAGCCCCGCCTCTTTGCAACCTCCCCCAGCGGCGACGTGACGGACGGCACGGGCGGCGGGCGGCGCGTCGCGGCGTCCGCGCCGCCGCCGCCCCCGTCGGCCGAGGCGCTCGCGCAGTTGCTGGAGCTCGGCTTCCCGCGGGCCGACGCGGTGCGCGCGCTGCGCCAGGCGGGGGGGGACCTGGTGCGTGCCGTCGACTTGCTGGTCGGCTGACCGCGGGTACACGCGGGCCCCAGCCGGCGCGGCGGGGAGGATGGGCCCCGTTTTTTTGCTCTTTGTGTTTTTTTGTGGCGTCGTGGCGTTGTCTTTGTTTTTTGCTTGTTTTTTTGAGAGTGGGCGCACGAGCTGCTGTCTCCGTGCGTCTTGGTTGGCGGTTTTTTTTCTAGGGGGTGGGTATTCTTGTCGCCTTTGTTCTCAATTGTTGCTGTACAGTTTTGTAGTCAATTGTTGCTCGTCCATGCACATCACCTGCTGCGTGCGTGTCCGTGGCGGTCGCTGCGACCACGACACCGCAGCACGTCCAGATTGATGGCGCCCCCGGCCAAACCGTCCAACAGCCGCCGCGCCACGCAGCGCCGCCCGAGCGCCCAGTGCCGCCACCGCCGCTGCCGCTGCGCAGCGGCCCCCGCGGTCGACCCCCCCCCGCCCCCCAACCTACACGCGCGCGCGCCACGGGGTGGGCGACGCCGCCCCGCCGGCGGCGCCCAGAGCGTG
>ENA-ORXR01001335-ORXR01001335.1-marine-metagenome-genome-assembly--contig:-NODE-1335-length-26367-cov-4.683682_pt1 | contig 26367 bp, 17 predicted proteins | sample MGYA00237866_ERZ511479 | MGnify/ENA metagenome assembly ERZ511479 | reverse complement strand
ATCATGAGGGCACATTCTTGCCAATAGCCAACAGCTAACAGCTGACATGTCCATCGCGGAAGCGTAAGCTGGAGCTCGACAAAGCTTGTCCCGAATGGAGTGAAACGGAACTTCGGGGCGGAGCGCGTAGAGGCAAAGGATAGAAATGGCATCCCAAAATCGGGCGAGCGTGGAAGCGGGAGGCTTGGGGTATAATGTATAGCCTGGTCACGTCCCGAGAGTAGCACCGCGGAACCGAGGGATCGTGATGACCCCTAACAAAAGAAATAATCAGACGTAAGTACCAATATATAATTGATATAGTTTAACTAAGTTTTAAGCTTATTAGGCTAGCATTGTTTAGGAAGCTTTGGTACTTTTGGAAATGGCTGATTCTTATTTTATGACGCGTTGGATTATGGTATTGCTGTTGTTGTCGCTTGCTGGTAAATCGGTGGAGGCTAAGTATCAGGTGCGCGGTCAGGTGAATCTAGGGGAGGAGTGGCAGCCGAAAATGTTCATGGCGGCGGTACACAATCTGAACGATTATTATCGGACGAGTTCGAAGCTGATCATCAATACGGCAGAGGTGGATGCGGAGGGAAACTTTGTACTCGCAGGTGAAAATCTGCCCGATGAAAAAATGTTCTATAGGTTATATTTGATGAAGAATGACAATACGGATTTTGATGCTTGTCTGTATGTAGGAGGGGATGATCATAATTTTGTACACCTCGTTTTGGATAATAGTTCTGAAGTAGAAGTGACAGCAGATCCAGCTTCTTTAGCACCATTCGGCAGTTACGTGATCAATGGCCAAACGGATAATTTGCTGATGCGGGAATTGTCTTCTATCGTGTTTCCTAGTTTTTATTTTTATAAGATTCAGTTTCCGACGGAGCTGCGATTTTCGGAGGAGAAACTACATTCGGATTTGAAAAATTTTGTAGATACTTGTCAGAATAGTCTAGTCGCTTTGGCGGCGGTGAATAATATGGATTTTGATAATTTCTTTGAGAACAATAAAGAATTTTACCTGCAATTTCAAGATCGTATCAAGGCTGATCTGCCTAACTCGCCTTACACGAAAAACTTTAAGCGCAAGGTGAACTACTATCTAGGAGGGGAAGAGTCTGGAACTAATATGTGGAAGTGGCTGAGTTTTGGGTTAATGGGTTTGTTGGCATTGTCGCTGTGGATGAACCTCCGTAAAAAATCTGAACCTGTAAATGAAAAAGAAATAAGCACAATGGTCACGCCTCCGCTGACGGACAAATTGACTCGAAAAGAACAGGAAATACTAGCCTGCATACAAGAGGGAAAAAGCAATAAAGAGATTGCCAATACGCTTTTTGTAGAAGTCAGTACGGTCAAAAGTCATATCAATAAGATATACTCGAAGCTAGAAGTAAGTAGTCGCTCTGAACTACAAAAAGCGCTAAAGTCCTAAAAGGCGCCTTTTTTCATCAATTTAGGGGGGTGTAGTCCTTTATTTCACCCTGTTTTCCTCCTTTTTTCCACCGCGCATTTCTGGATTTATAATCATTTCAGGTCGTTCTTTGGACTGTCGCTAAAAGTAGCGCGTTTTTCTAAACCTGGGTGAAAGTCGATAGAAGTGCATCCACAAACTTATATTAATGAAGAAGTATTTATTTTTCTCCGTAGGCTTACTCAGCTTGAGTGCCATCTTATTTTCCTCTTTTGTCAAGCAACCAAACGTAAAGCTTGTAGCTACTAGTATAACTTGGTTGAGTATAGAGGAGGCTATCAAACTTAACAAAGAAACGCCCAAGCCAATAATGATAGATGTATATACCGACTGGTGTAAATGGTGTAAAGTCATGGATGAATCCACCTTCCAAGACCCAGCAATGATCGAATATGTAAATCAGCACTTCTATGCTGTAAAATTAGATGCCGAACAAAAGGAGACTATTACGCTCAATGGCAACAGCTATGCATACCAGCAAATGGGGAAACGAGGTCTTCATACTATAGTGGTTGAGTTATTAGGACAAAGACCAAGTTATCCTTCCGTTGTATTGCTGGATAAAAATATGCAGCAGAAAAAAGTACTGAAGGGCTATCAAAAGACTGCTCAGTTGATGCCTCAATTAAAAAATTATCTAAAGGAAAATCTGCTTTCGAGCAATTAATGCTTTTGAAGCTGGAAAAAATGGATTGGATGGGTGCCTCTGATTGCTGCTTCTTGGAATGAAAGTAGAATAGAATGGATTTAGACGAGGCGCGAAGAGGGAGTTTAGCCTTAGCTAAGCGACAGATGAGCAACGAAGTATTAATTCTTTCTATTCGCTTACAGCCAAGAGTGTAGTAAGTAGAGAAACCCGGAAGTGGTTAACTCAAGATTATTATGTCAAGGAATTCTGACTTGTATCTATTTTAATTTTCGCGAGAATTGAATAGATGTGAGTTGGGATTTATTATTGTGAATAATTTAATGTAACCTGGCATATGAGCAAAATTTCAAATCGTGGTTAGAATTGCTAATCGAAGAAATATTATTTATATTTAAGAAAAAAAGAATGAAAGCCCATAAATAAGATGCCACTTTTGTCTGTCAAGGAATATATCGAATACGAACGCAAGAACGAGCAGAAGTATGAATACCATGATGGTAAAATATTCGCGCTGGCTGGTGGTACCCTTAATCATGGCTTACTTTGTGGGAATATTTATGCAGAAATCAGAAGAGGATTGAAAGCGCAAGCGTCTGATTGCAAACCCTTATTGAGTGAAATAAAGCTAAATATCTCGAAGAAAAACAATTACGTCTACCCAGACACGATGGTAGTGTGTGGAGAACTGGAGATGTCTAAAGAAGATGAAAATGCAGTAACCAATCCAATCTTAATAGTAGAAGTGCTTTCAAAATCTACAGCGGAATACGATAGAGGTGACAAATTTCATTTCTATCGACAGATAGCTTCACTAGAGGAGTACGTCTTGATAGAACAAGATAAGGCTGTTGTAGAAATTTATTATAAAAAGAAGGGAACAGATCTATGGAGTATAAGTAGGTACGAGGGTATTTCTGCCTCAATAAAGCTTCAGTCAATAGGCGTAAACATCAAGATGCAAGAACTATATTTCGATGTTGATATGGGTACTGAAGAATCTTAAGCGCCCCCTTCCATCACCCCAACATATATCCACCATCCACATTAAATATACCACCTGTAGTATAGCTGCTCGCATCCGACGCTAAGAACAATGCTAGACCAACCATTTCTTCGGGCATAGCCATTTTTGCTAAAGGCAATTTATCAGTGAACGCTTCTAGCAAGGCTGCGTTTTTCCAGATGCCAGCGCTGAGTTTAGTCTTTACGAGACCTGGGCAAATGGCATTTGCGCGTATATTGTCCACTCCCCATTCCTTAGCTTGTACTTTTGTTAGCATATTTACAGCAGCCTTGGTGACGCTATAGATACCAAGATTAGCACTGGGCTTGAGTCCTTCTACGCTACCGATATTGATTACTGATCCACCACCTTGTTTCTTCATGTGTGGAAGACATAGATTCGAAAGCGTAAAGATGGATTTGACATTTACAGCCATCATCTTGTCGAATAAAGTAGACTCCATTTCTTCCAAAGGGCCAAACATCGGATTAGTAGCTGCGCAATTAACGAGGATATCTATTCGCTCATATTTAGCAATTGTTTTATCAACTAAATTTCGCATTTGCGCCTCATCACTTACATTACATGCTATGCCTACAATTTCCATAGAACCAGTTGGATTGATTTCTGTGATACAGGCATCTAGCGCTTCCTGCTTTCTACTGCAGATAACGACTTTAGCACCCTGTTCAGCCAGCCCTTGGGCGATGGCTGCGCCGATACCCTTAGATGCTCCACTTACGATAGCTACTTTGCCGGTGAGGTTAAATTTTTCAATTATTTTAGACATGATCTAAGCTTTTAATTTTCTCCACAAAGAAACGGATTTTGTTAGGTAAACTTGGGCCTAATTAGAGCTTATTGATAGGCCGCTTGTATTTATTTGCAATTTAACACATCATATTGTTCAATGAATTGTTAATAGAGCTATCGGTAATTATGTTACTGGTATATATGACTTACTTTTATATCTTTTTAGAGGATAATAGTCTTAACATATTATCCTAGATCATTAAAAACTTATCAATTGAAGTTTTCATGCCAATATTCTATTCTATTAGCCTTTATTTTTATTTGTTACAATGGGCTTGCACAACAGGGAAGAAGAGGTAGCGGAGGTAACAAGCCAGCACTGAGTATTCAGGGAAGAGTAGTAGATAATGATACTGGTCAGGGTTTAGAATTTGCTACGATATCTATTTATACTCAGCAGGATAGTAGTATTGTCACTGGCGGAATCACGGATATTGATGGAAACTTTTTGATAGAATCACGTCCGGGAAGTCTTTATGCATTGGTAGAATTCATCTCATATACAACCAAGACTATTCCCAATATTATACTCAATCCGAGAGCCGGAAATTTGGATTTAGGAGAAATAAGTCTAGTGGCGGATGCGGAGATGTTAGACGAAGTAGAAGTAGTTGCAGAAAAGAGCAGTACGCAATTTTCCTTAGACAAGAAGGTATTTAACGTTGGCAAGGATCTTTCTAGGTCTGGAGGAACAGCAATAGATGTATTAGAGAATGTACCCTCTGTATCAGTAGATATTGAAGGCGGCGTGAGTTTGAGAGGAAGTGAAAATGTGCGCATACTGGTGGACGGAAAGCCTTCGGGTTTGGTGGGTCTAGGAGACGCAGGAGGACTTCGATCTTTCCCAGCCAACATGATAGAGCGTATCGAGGTCATCACCAATCCATCGGCGCGGTATGAGGCAGAAGGAATGGGTGGGATTATTAACATTGTTTTGAAGAAAACAGAAAAGCAAGGATTTAATGGTTCCATAGATGTCACTGCTGGTCTTCCATTAACTACAGGTCTTGCATTCAACCTCAATTATCGAAAAGAAAAGTTTAATTGGTTTTTAAACTACGGACTCCGCTATAATCGAAATCCTGGATTTGGGATGACAGAGAATCGGCTGACGGATGGCGATACTATACAGTTCTCGAATCAGCGTAGAGATCACATTCGAGGTGGACTGAATAATAGTATACGTTTTGGTGCAGATTACTACTTCACAGACAATGATATATTGACTACGGCCCTAAATTATCGAAGAGGAGATGAAGCCAATGAAGTACGGCTTAAATACGAAGATCGAACCATTTTGAATAGCACGGGTGAGATTTTGGACACAGAGTTGACCCGAAGATTTGATGATGAAATAGAGAAAGAAAATAAACTGGAGTACTCCTTGACTTATAAAAAGAAATATAAAAAAGACCATGAATGGGTAACTGATTTTAGATATCAAGATAACCGTGAGGTAGAATCATCCGATCTATCAGAAGCCTATTTTGATCTGAATGAAGTACCACTAGGCAAACTTGATCTACTCCAAAGATCAGCTAATGCAGAAGGGGAGCGGGTAACCATTATTCAGTCGGATTATACCTGGCCTATCACAAAGGATAGTAGATTAGAGGTAGGAGCGAGAGCATCTTTAAGAATAATAGAAAACGACTATTTGGTAGAAGAATTTGAAGCAGATAAGGAAGTATGGAATGCACTAGCTGGACTATCCAATAATTTTATCTACGATGAAAAAATCTATGCGGCTTACCTGATTTATGGAAATAAAATTGGACAGTTTTCATATCAAATAGGTTTACGTGGAGAGTACACAGATGTAATGACGGAGCTAAAACAGACCAATGAGTTGAATCCAAGATCCTATCCAGGTTTGTTTCCTTCGGCTCATATAAATTATGCATTTACAGAAAAGGTGCAGGCGCAGTTAAGCTATAGTAGAAGGATTAGTAGACCACGATTTTGGGACCTAAATCCATTCTTTACATTTAGTGATGCGAGAAACTTCTTTAGCGGAAACCCTGACTTAGATCCAGAGTATACCAATGCCTACGAAGCTTCTTTAATCTCCTATATGGAAAATGGATCCATTTCTTCTTCATTATATTATCGCAGAAGTACTGATGTGATTAGGAGAACTATTGTGATCGATTCTACAGATTCTGTCATAAGAACTATCCGTCGCCCAGAAAATTTAGACACAAGAGATGATATAGGTATCGAAATTTCTGGAAATTATCGCATCAAAAAATTGAACTTCAATGCAAATTTGAACTTTTTTCGAGCTATTACAAATGATGAGCGTATTGGAGATGCAGATACTTATAGTTGGTTTGGAAAATTGACTGCCAATATGAAGCTAACTGAAAGTATGGATGCTCAACTCTCTTTCAATTATCGAGGCGCAGAAGACTATCCTCAAGGAAGTCGATCTCCTATAGCCTTTATGGATTTAGGATGGAGCAAGGACCTTTTAAAAAATAAAGCAACTTTGACTATATCAGTAAGAGATCTGGCTAATAGTCGAAAAAGAAGGTCTATCACGATCTTAGATGACTTCTATGGGGAAAGTGAATTTCAGTGGAGAAGCAGAATCGTACAAGCCACCTTTAATTATAGAATTAATCAGAAAAAGAAAAGAGGTGGCGGAAATAGAGGAGGTAGTGGAGGTGGAGGAGACTTTTAACCATTATATTACATGCTTCTACCAACTCTATATTCATTTTCTTATTAATTTAGCAATATGGTACGTTCAGCTTTATGTTCATTTATATTGGTAATAACATTTCTTAGCAACAATTTGGCGCAGAATAACACTATTGGGCTGGTTGATGCTAACGAGAATATGGCTGGCGGCTATACCTTGTTTGCACCGAACTCATCAAAGACAACATATCTAATAGACGAGTGCGGAAATTTAGTGAACGCTTGGCTTAGTGAAAGACCCCCAGGTCTGTCAGCATATCTATTGCCAAACGGAAATCTTTTACGTACCCGTAAAGAATCAAACAACACTTTTTTTGCTGGAGGTGTTGGGGGCGCTATCGAAATATTTGATTGGGAAGGGAATCTAGTTTGGGAGTTTGTGTTAGCTGATGAGCAAAACATCCTACACCATGATATTGCCCCGATGGATAATGGAAATATTCTCGCCATTGCCTATGATTTTATCACGCAGGAAGAGGCAATTGCAAATGGTAGATTGCTAGAGCTAACTTCAGAATCTGGATTTTGGGTAGATAAAATATTTGAAATCAAGCCACTTCCAAATAATAATTTTGAAATAGTTTGGGAATGGAGTTCCTTCGATCACATTGTTCAAGATGTAAATAATAACGGTGCTAATTTTGGGATTGTCTCGGAGGCGCCAGGCAAGTTTGATATCAATTATACACTTTCCATCAACACAAGCTCAGTTTCTCAAAGTGATTGGTTGCATAGCAATGCGATAGACTACAATGAAGAGCTAGATCAGATTATTCTTAACGCTCGAAATTATTCTGAATTCTATATTATTGATCACAGTACTACTACTGAGGAAGCAAAAGGTAGTACAGGAGGAAAGTATGGGAAAGGTGGCGATCTGCTCTATCGCTGGGGAAACCCTGCAGCATATGATAGTGGGGTTGTAGAAGATCAGAAATTATTTAATCAGCACGATGCCCACTGGATAGATAAAGGATTAGAAGATGAAGGGAAGGTATTTGTATTCAACAATGGGGTCAATCGACCAGGTGGAACTATCAGTACGGTCGATATCATAGACACGCCTGTTCGTGCTGATGGAAGCTACCAGGTTATAGCGAATCAGGCTTTTGGTCCTGCGGAGGCAGCATGGTCATATGGAAATAATGCGAATGATGTCAACATCACTTCTTCTAGAATTTCGGGTGTGACACAGCTAGAAAATGGAAGTATATTTGTATGCGTAGGTGGGCTAGGACGATTTCTAGAATTGGATGAAAACCTCGATATTGCTTGGGATTATATTTCGCCATTAGCTGGGGACGAAGCGCTGACTCAAGGAGATGATCCGACTTTCAACACGGTATTTAGAGCCTATAGGTATCCTTTGGACTATCCTGCCTTTTCATTAAATGAAGTGCGTATAGGAAGCCCTATAGAACTTAATGCGAAAAATGAATTCTGTAATTTACTCCCGACAGAGGTAGTCATAATGAATGAAAATCCTCTCAAGGTTATAAATACTTTAGCTACCAACCAGTTGCTCGTAAGAGCGAAGAAGAATATGGATATCGCAATTGTAGATGTCATGGGTAGAACGCATATCGTCTATAACTTGATTGAAGGTGATCAATCCATTGAACTATCCACTCTAAGTGCAGGCAGCTACAACATCTACAGCTTAAACAATAGAAACACTATCTTTGAGCCATTACGATTTGTAAAAATCGATTAATTTTAGTTATGAAAATGAAAACTTTACTTCTTTGTCTTGTCGGTTTATTTTGTTTTGCTGGAATGCAAGCACAAGAGAACACCATTGGTCTACTCAGTTATAAGCAGTCCAAATCTTTTGATGGTTACAACCTGATTTATCCTCACCGTCAACCAACCGTATTTTTATTAGATAACTGTGGTGAAGTAGTTCATCAGTGGTTAGGCGAGCCTGGCACAGTGCCTGGCAATACAGCCTACCTCATGCCAAATGGAAATTTAGTACGTACACTCAGACCTGCGAATGCAGCATCCGATCCGATCTTTGCAGGCGGTGGCGGAGCTACCGTAGAAATTAAGACCTGGGATAACGAAGTTATTTGGGAATATACTCAAAATGATGCGGATGCAAGATTACACCATGATATTGCCATCAAAGAGAATGGGAATATCCTGATGATAGTTTGGAACTTTATGAGCGAAGCAAATGCCATCCAAGCTGGAAGAAATCCTGATCTTATTAACCAAGGAGCAGTATGGCCAGAAAAAATAATCGAAGTAAATATGGACAAAGAGATTGTATGGGAGTGGAGAGCGCAAGATCACCTTGTACAGGATTTTGATGCGACCAAGGATAACTTCGGTGTAATCGCTGACGAGCAAGGAAAGATAGACTTTAATTATGATACCAATGAAGGAAAGGCAGATTGGATGCATGCGAATGCAATAGACTTCAATGATGAGCGCGGACAAATTATGTTGAGTGTGCCACAGTTTGATGAAATTTGGATTATAGATAATACTACCACTACCGAGCAGGCAGCTGGTACTTTCGGAGGGAGGGGCAATGTTGGAGGAGAGATTATGTACCGCTGGGGCAATGATTTTGCCTATGACAATGCAGCGGAGGAAGACAAGCAACTATTTTACCAGCATGATTGTCAGTGGGTGGATGACTTCGTAAGTCCTTCGCACCCAGATTTTGGTAAGATCATGGTGTTCAACAATCGCGTGGGTGCAGATTTTTCAGCAGTGAATATTATTGATCCAGGCTGGGATATGTACAAGTGGAGGTATGCCAAGCAGATAGATGATACTTGGGCGCCTGCAGTACCTACAAAAACATTGACACACCCAATACCTCAAAAGCTTTACTCGACAGGATTGTCTGGGTCACAGGCATTAGCCAATGGTAATTATCTGATTAACTCAGGTCGTCAAGGGTATGCATTTGAAATGACACCAGATAACGAGGTCGTTTGGGAGTACGTCACGCCTATCATCGGTGGTGTATCCGCTACCCAAGGCGACTCTTTAGCGTTAAATGATAATCTTACATTTAGAATGACGAGGTACCCAGTTGACTATGCAGCATTTGAGAGTCGTGATTTATCTCCGATTGGTTTTATAGAGTTAGAGCCAAACGAGGACTATTGCGAAAGACTTGTACCAGTAAGAAACGTGAATGAGATTCAGTACAATTTAAGCATTATGCCAAATCCTACTTCAGGTTGGATGACCATAGAGTTCGATTATGCAGCAGAAGTCAGCTTTGAAGTATTTGATATCATGGGCCGATCACTGAAACAATTCAGTGGCATGGGAGCGAGAAAGTATGTCGATCTGAGCGATCTTCAAGCGGGTATTTATTTTCTTCAAATAAATGGTGGCGAGACGGAGCGGTTTGTGATTGAGAAATAAGATCAAAAATGTTTATTAGTTAAATCGTTTGTTTGTGTATTCGACAATTTTATAAATAGAAAAAAGGGGCTTGGTAATGAAATCGCCTAGCCCCTTTTTTGCTTTATTAAATATCGAGTGAAGATGAATGTCTCGAAGATAATTATGCAATGTTTTTTGCAAACTCTATTCAACAAGCCTATGCTATATTTCAGCAGCGTATTACTGATGGAGAATTTGATGGACAATCAATTTCTGATATTAGAGGTCTATTTCAAACGGAGATTGATATTCAGCTAGCGAATTTTCGTGCTAATTGTTTTCCTCAAACCAATTTTACTGATGCTACTGCTTCATCTGGAGCGGTTATTAAAGAAAATAGGAATGGTTTAGGTGAGGATATTATATTTACAGCAATCAATCAAAACACGCTTGATCAATTTTGTCCGTAATGTGCAAAATAAGTTTAAACTACTCAAAGTAAATCGAATTAAGAATATTTGACCAATGTTGATTTGTGCGAAGATAAGGCCAAAAACTATAGATTAACCTTAGCTATCGTTCGTCCAATAGCCATAGGGGTTAACCTTGTACTCGCGCAAATCAATACGTCAAAAATTCTAAACTACTTAAATTTGAGTATAACATTAAAAAAAAAATTAATCAGTTTTGAAAAGTTCCAACGTGAAAATAATTTGTAGTTTGTTGGGTGTCCTTCCTGAGATTTTGATACCAAATCCGCTTAAACATCCATACACAAATAATAATTCAATAATTGTGTCAACCCTTAAAATTTTAACCTTTTTAATTTTTTTACCTGTATTGGTATGGGGGCAAAATGAAGAGCTGCAAATACACAAAGACTCTGTAGTTGGAGAAATTATTGTAAGGGATGATAAAATTGCTAGTAATAAATGTGGTGACTATGTAAAATTATATCGCGATGAACACTTTTATGGAAGTTTGAAAAATTACCTTGCTCATTTATTGAGAATAGACACGAATTATATATTTTCTAATAAACCGAGTATGATATCTGATTCGATTATCGTTGATTTTACCTTGCCAGGCGCATTACGATATTCAAATAAAGTGAGGGAATTGATGATAGAATCCTACCAACACGCTTATTTATTCGAGCTTAAAGATACCATCTTGCCAGATTACGAAACATTTTATAATGTAGAAGTAGTAGATCCTAATCGTTTGGCAAAGGCAACGATATTCGATAGTGGAGATTTTACTACTGGGATAATAAAAAATATACCGAATCACTGGGTTTTTCAACTGGGCTTCCCATTAGAATCGATAACAACTGGTTTAAACTTAGTTAGAACTCTTGAGAGAAGTGATAAAGGTAAACTTCGCATCCCTATAAGGACTACGATTTCTTGTGATTATGGTGGCCTCTATGTTTATTCGGTTCCATTCCAGCGTTATGACTTGGACAATAAATCCGTAGGTTTCCTAAAATTTAACACCCTACTTGATGTGAACCCCATGTTGCTTGAGTATGGAATGCAGGTGAAGAAAATTACCAGACCGATCATTGGCAAGGTAGTCCATTTTGTAGATAAGGAGGAATTTAAGAAAAAATATAGACGTTCTTTCCCTCCATTTAGAGAATTACCGAGATAAGTATTCCTTTCTGAGTGCATGTATAATTGATAAGATTACGCGAATAAATGACTTTTACTTTTTAAAATAACTTGAGTGTATCTTGTGATATAGATAAGAAGATTTTATTAAGGATGATTTGTGATCAAAGAATGCTGTACCCTTCATTATTATACAATCCAAGAGTAGCGTAATAAATTTAAGGAATGAATATTAAAATTGCATACAAGTATTTAATAGCATTTTATTACTTTTTCAGTTTTATGCTCCATTGCCAAGGGCAATCTTTCAGCATAGATATTGAAGATACGTTACGAATAAATGCATATTTGACAACCAAAGAAAACAATTTATATTTTACAGCGGGGAGTGGACAACTCTCAATAATCCTTAGTAAAATAGATTCTGTTGGTAATAGACTATGGTCAAACGAATTTAAAGAAGTACGAGCAAGAAATCATTCCATATTAGAAAAACATAGATCTAACAAACATATATTGACTGCATCCAATGATATATGTTTTGCAAGAAATTATATTGAAAATGACTCTGCCAAATTTTTAGTATCCCGAGTAACCTCTAATGGAGAAGTACTTTGGACAAACGGATTTAAGTATTTTAGTGCAGGTACCAATTCTCATCCTACTTTATTTGCATTAGACAATCAAAAAATTAGAGTGATTTCTTGCTTTAGAAATAGTTCAAAGTCCAAACTAATTGGTATAGTAGATTTAAATGAAGATGGTAGTATTTTTGAATTTATAACTTATAGAGATGAATATTTACCGGATTCAAGGATACATGAAACAAAGCTTCCAAATTCAAATTTAGCCTTAATTAAAAATCTTGACAGTGAACCGAAATCTATTGTTAGTATCTATTCTAATTCCTTGAGTTTTATCGATGGTGTTTCTGTTGAGGCTAATATAACGGATATTGTATTTATCGATGGTAGATATTATGCTTTAGGAAACGACAGTAATTATTCAATAAATAACTTATGGAGTAATGATGGAACTTCGTTTCCTGTAGTATTGTGTTTTGATGAGGAGCTTAATTTGATATGGTCTAGGAAAATTGACTTGCCAACAGAATGGTTCAATACGGGTTTTGACGTTTTAGGAGACAATATTGTGCTAAAACTTAAAGGTGCTAATGAAAATAAAAATATTGAATTCTTAATTATGATTAATGCGAATGGTGAGATAGAAGACTCGCATAGATTTACCTCAGATGATTCATTCTCTACTTTTCAGCCTATCGGAACAATTAATCAAGATGTAACGATGATAGTGCAGGAAGATACATTATTTGGCGCTGAGAAAAAGATGATTAGACTAGGGGGAAACTTTGATGAAATAGATTGTTATCTCGATGACTATTGTCTAAATATCGAAGATACTAGTATTGAAGTGGCTGAAGAAAATAATCATAATATGAGAATTATATTTCCTGGACTAGACACTTTTAAATTTCAAAATGATATTCAGTTTTCAGATTTTGAAAAAAAGATAGACAGTTGCATAGATAATTTCCCTGCTTTTCCAGTACCATTATTTGACCACCCAGATACGATATGCACAGATAGTCCTTTGCTATTTGAAAAATTACAAAATACTGGAGCAGACTCTGTTATTTGGAATCTGATTGGGAGCAACATGGAGCAAAATTATGAGTTTAAACCTACTGGCATTAAGTATGACAAAGAAGGAGAATATAGCATCACTCAAACCATCTACCAAAATGGTTGTGCTAATTCGTATGATTCGAATATTGCCGTGCTAAAACCTGTGAGTAATTTTTCTAATGATACCATTACCTTATGTCGAGATGCTACAGTAAGACTTAACGTTGAAGCTGAAGGTGCCCTTAGCTATTTATGGAACGACGGTTCAAGCTCCTCAGAAAAATTAATAACTAATGCTGGTACGTATTCAGTAGAAATCAAAAATGAATCATGTAGGCAAGAAATTAAATTTAACGTAGATGCATTTGATTATTCCTTGATAACATCTGATCTAGGAACAGATACTACAATCTGTAAAGAGACACCCCTTGTCTTAACTCCTATCATAAATGAAAATAGTCAATTTACTTGGTCAGATGGAAAAGAACAGCTCAATCGAATAATAAATGAAGCGGGGCTTTATGAGCTAACGACTTCTTTAGAAGGTTGCAGCGCTAAAACGTCAATATATGTTGAAGCTTATAGTTGCGCTAGTAGAATATATATCCCCAATTCCTTCTCCCCAAATGACGACGGAGTAAATGATATCTTTCAACCCTTAGGAGAAGATTTTGAAATAATTGAATTCAAAATTTTGGATAAATGGGGAAATTTAGTGCACGATAGCATCACTCCATGGACTGGTCGAAGCAGAGGTAAGGACTATTTTCCTGAAGATGTATATGTGTATTTATTAAAAGTAAAAAATATACGCTTGAATAAAGAAGAGTATTTCAAAGGAGATTTGACCCTTTTGAAATAGCGGTATGAAAATACTTATTGGTATTTCAATTTTTGAATCTAAAGGTGAGAATTAATTTGAGACTAAGATATTAAACGCCTCGGCTCCCGGCCTATCTAAGATAGTCTGGCATATAGCTGTAACACAGTATCAATATTGCTACACATCGTAAGGTTACATTCAAAATAAATTATTTTATGCAATTCGTCAGTTTTTAGAGTGGACTCAAAATTACACGCTCCTTTTCCCTCTATCTTTTTCTTTACTTTTTAGGTGTCTAATCCACGTGATATTATAAACACTATTGTCGTTCTATTACCGGTTTTTGGAGTAATAATATCAGTAAAAGCTATTAGAGATTTGTACGCTGGTTTAAATGACTATCCGCATAATGATGCGAAATACGTTGATCAAGAATAATGCGTTATCTAAAATTATCCCAATATTCATCTAGCGGCACTGGCGCAGAAAATTTCAACTTCCTTGTCGGGATAGCGATCTCTGCTGCATGCAGCGCAATCTTATTTTTAAAGAACCCCTTATCCCCATACTTCACATCCCCCAAAATTGGAGAGCCAGCATGTGCTAGTAAAGCCCTGATTTGGTGAAACTTACCTTCCGCAGGTTCTATCTGATACATAAATAATTTTCGATCATTTTTATACAGCGTATACTTCAATCCACAAGCCTTACTAGACCGCGTCTTATGATCCGTCACGATAGAAGACTTCGTTTTCAGATCCTTACGAATATACGCTTTGATCACCGCCGTCTGCTCCTCAAAAGGCTTGCTGAGTAGAGCATAATACTTTTTATACACCCGTTTCTCCCGAAAGTCTTCATTGATTTCTTTCAACGTACTTTTCTTCTTAGCAAACATAATCACCCCAGAAGTTACTTTGTCCAGACGATGTATCACCCCCAAAAAAGGCGGCTTGGTACGCTTACTATTTTTGATCAGGTGATCCTGCACGAGAGCCTGCACATTCACGGGTTCGTAAGGATTGTCCTCTGCAATTAAGCCAGATTCCTTATTGATGACGATAAGTTTATCGTCCTCGTATATAATATTGAGTTTGATTTTTTTCATATTTTCTTAGTGCGCAAAATCTTTTTCATAATCGCCTTTGATGCGCTCCATTGGCGGATTAAAATAACCATATTTAAGTTTAGGAAACTCCTCTTTCAATTTCTCCATCAGCACTTTTATTCCCATCGTTTCAGGGGTCTCTTTAATGCCTACTTTCTCAAAGTACCAGTCAGGATCAATGTTGAAATTTCGCCATTGAATCATCTTCAGCCCCGTCTCTTTTATAAAATAACGCAGCGCCTGATACTCCTCCTCACTATCGGTTACGCCTGGCAACACAAAGTAGTTAATACTTGTCCAACCACCGAAGCTGTTCACTATCTTGATAGATTCCAGCAGCGCCTCAAACTTATAATTATTAGGAATATAGTAAGCATTGTATAGCCACTCTTGCACAGAATTGGTACTTACACGAATGCTCGTTAAGCCTGCTTCACACATCGCTTTCACCGCCTCCGGCATACTGCCATTGGTGTTGATATTGATACTTCCTTTCTTAGTAAATTTTCTAATCTGCGCTATAGCGTCGCACAAAGTCTCCCACATCAGCAGCGGCTCCCCCTCACATCCTTGACCAAAACTAATAATCGGAAATTCTGCAGCTTCCAGATGCGGCACACAATACTCCACAATCTCCCCAGCCGTAGGCTTAAATCGCAGACGATCATGACTACTGATAATCTCCTCCTCCTCAGGCTGAAATGAAATACATCCAATACAATTAGAGTTACACGCTGGCGAAGTCGGCACCGGACACTCCCACCGACCCATAAAATAATTTCGCGCGGCAGGACACTCATATGTCACTGCGCAGTTATGCGCCAGATGTTCCACCACCCGATTATCAGGAAACTTCGCCAGCATATCGACCACGCCGACCTCCACTTTATCCGCATCAAATCCTTCAAACTCTTGGCGTATATCCTGTTCGATCCGCACCGCAGGCACAAAAAACTCCCCCTCATGCCAGCCCACCGCCGTATAAGAAAACAGCGGCAGAGTAGGTGCATCCTTATCATTTATATAGGACGCCATATACAGACCAGAATACGCTGGCGGTATGAAAGCCGCCGTCGCCCAGCCCTTATCACAGGCACGCAACTCACCCGACTCCACATCGATTCCTATCCCACGCCGCCCTTCCAGCTCATACACATTTCCACCCTCTGGGAGCATTATCCAATCCTCCGCAGGCACAGGCGTCGCATACAAACCACTCCTCCCCAATGCATATAGCGATTCATCCTCATATATATTTCCTTCCCCGTCGGAGTACAACAAATACGGGTTCATTTTTTCCATACCACAAAAGTAAGATATTTTTCACAGAGGTGTATTATTTATTGCATAGGGTGTATCCCCGATGTCGCTACCGCTATCGGGGTCGCGCTATCCGTTTTACTCCTGTGACGCTAGCTCGATTCAGCTAAGGAACCTAGGCATCTTCACTCAACCGTTCAGCTACCTATGTACCTAGCTTCATACGAGCCAGCGCCCCACTCGTGCTCACTCCTATCGCTTACACAAAAGTAAAAAGCTCGCTTGCGAGCTCAATGCCTCACCCCAGCGCCACCCGCTATTTATGGCGTAAACAAAATCTCTATATGAAAGAAATACCTCCAACTTAGAATCAAACCACCTCATGGCGTAAACAAAATCTCTATATGAAAGAAATATCTCCAACTCAGAATAAAGCCACCTCATGGCGTAAACAAAAACACAAACCAATAACACTTACCCCCAAACAGACGTTATACAATAGCAATAAAAATAATCCAATCCATGCTCACAATTTTCACCTGTCTCCTTTCCCTCTTCACGATCTTCAGCCTAGCGCCGATACCAGAAAACATCCACCCAGAAAAAGAGACATTAGAAATCAAATTCAAATACAATTCTCCCTGCAAGGGCAAGATTTTAATCTCCTGCTTCCAAGAGTCTGACTACTTCCTAGATTCTAAAAAGGCCACTTATTCCGCAGTTCTAGACTGTCAAGAAAATCTATTTATAAAAAATATAGATAGTCACCTGCCGAGAGCAGTAATGGCCTTTATGGATGAAAATGGAAATGGTGAGATCGACCTTAATGTATTTGGAATTCCTACGGAACCTTACGCCCTCTCTAATGGTGCTCGCGGCAAATGGAAAGAGCCGGACTTCGAGGAGGCTGCAGAGCCGGCTTATAATAAAACGATTACCTTAGAATTCAATTATTGGAAAGACCGCTAGAAATAGCTATTTTTATCAAGTGAAGAAACATCAAAAACATACCGCTTTAATCAGACCGTACAAAGGAAATTTCGGAAGAATTGAATGGACATTTATAGGCGCACCTTGTGATATTATTCATAAGTTTTGCCAGCAGTTAATATCAGATTTTAAGCAATATAAAATTGGATTCGTAGATGCTGCCCACCAGTCAGACGATCAAAGAATAGTAAAATCTGCCTTAAACTATACTGACAATATATCACATCACAGCATAGAGTGGGAGGGGGATTTCGACCCCTTCAAAGCACATAGCGCATTCAATGAATGCGATACCGTGCTCGTTAATGGAAATCACTTCAAAGGCAAAAACCAAATCGTATTCATCCACCCAAGCAAAAAAGAGTCCCTCCGAAAAAAGTTAGATCGGCTAGACAATGTTTGTCTCTTCATCCTAATGCAAGGCGAAGAAAAAATCTGGGACTTTCTAGAAAATGACTTCAGCGAAGTAGCAACAATTAAAAGTACACAGACAGAGTCAATCAATAATTTTTTCAAGGAAAGATTCAGCGCACTTACACCAGCGCTTTATGGATTGGTTCTAGCAGGAGGGAAGTCCACCCGCATGGGCGAAGATAAAAGTCGGATTGAATACCACGGAAAACCTCAGCTGCAATATGTCCAAGACTTGCTAAAAGATAATGTTGAAAAAGTATTCACCTCCGTAGCGATAAACGAGAATAAAGCTACCAATAAAATTGTGGATACATTCACTGGCTTAGGCCCATTCGGAGGCATCGTTTCCGCCTTCCGTGAATATCCAGAAAATGCATTTTTAGTTTTGGCTTGCGATCTTCCATTAGTGGATGCGGAGGCTATTGAATATTTAATTTCAAAAAGAAACCCGTCCAAACTTGCAACCGCTTTTCTTAATCCAGACACTGGATTTGCTGATCCCCTGTTCACCATCTGGGAGCCCAAAGCATATATGATTATGCTACAGTTCTTAGCGCAAGGTTATTCCTGTCCTAGAAAAGTGCTGATTAACACAGATATTGAATTGATTGATTTGCCAAATGTTGAATGGTTGAAGAATGTGAATACTCCTGAAGAGCGAGCACAAATATAGTGAAAGCAGCTTTGTTTTTAAGATGTAGTAAGTTAGCGTCTATTTCTTCTCAAATAATTTATTCTTAGGATCATTTCTCTTTCGATGTACTTTGACTCTGATCGTATTATTATTCCTAGGAAAAGCGTAATAGCTACAAAAATGGTTATTGTAGTAACGAATAGCGCTACGCTAAATTCTTTCTTAGAGAATATAAGTATGAGAGGCATGATCAGAAATCCATAAATTAAAAATGCAGAATTCCTAAAGCGACTATATATGGCAATTTCTTTTTTATCGATGTCATATTCTATGTCATGAACTCCACTCGTATAAGTTTCTGTTTGGACAACGCTAACTTCAATATGATTATTAGAATAGACTTGACTAACGTAGTATTCCTCTAATCCAGCATTCTCTTTATCAGGAAAATTGATAACTTCATTAATAGTGATCTTAAATAGATCAACTTTAAGGATGTTTGTCTTACTGCAAATTTATTTTCATTAATGTATATCGATTATATAATTATCTAAAAAAACAATCTTAACTGCTAGTTTAAAAACAGGCAAACTTAACATCCAAATCTTTTTACCTATCATACCTTCTTATGGATGTGCACATTAATTTATTTCTTAGTATCCTAAAGAATATATCTTACTTTTCGCGTGAGAGATAGGAGAGGTGTCCTGCTCTTCGCAGGACAGTCCGTGCGGATGCATTGTGCGATAGCTGAGGACGGGAGCGAACGCGGACCCTCGGATAGCTCGACCCTGACACCCACATTTTCGTGGGGCGTCATGGGGCACGTCCAAAAAAATATGGTAATACATAGACTCCTAAAAAAATAATTCAAGATCTAAACTAGGACTATCAATTTTTCATTAATTCTAAAATGATATTCAGTAGCATCAATTCCCTATCCGCTTACCCTCCTCCTCAGAGCCCGTCTTACGATTTCTAGACTTCACTTTCTGATTCCCAAAGCTATGCGTATAGCTCACGCGCAGACGCTGACTATCCCAGCCGCCAAAACCAGAAACTTTAAGAATACCAAAATTCACGTTTGCCTTCCAGCGACTAGTTAAAAATATATCAGTGAAGTTCACCTTTAGCGTCCCTTGATTTTTGAATAATTTTTTCTGCATTCCTACTGACATCTGTCCCATTGGTCCCGTCTCAAAATTTCCACCCCAGACACCCCCAGCGCTATACCACCCAGACAGTTCAAAAGAAAAATCTTTGGGTAACTTAAAAGTATGCTGACCATAAAAATTTATAGCTGGACGTACGATGTCTACCACCTTTCCCTCACCGTAGTCCCCTTGGTTGCTGACAACCGATGCAGTGATACTCGTAAAAGTACTCCACCATTCTGTGATGCTATATGGTGCACTAATGTTCAAACTTAAATTTTCTTGCGAACCTAGATTCTCCCAAAAGAATCGTTCACCAGTTGCAATTATCTCTCCACCAGGCACAGCCGGTACATCATCCTCAAGCTCTACAGCTTCCGAAAAACGCGTCATCAGATCTTTGGTACGACTATATTTTAGCACAGTATTGACGGAGTAATTGTAAGTATGGTTAAGCTGAATGTTAGTAGTGTACTGAGGTCTCAGAAATGGATCCCCGGTACTCGTCGTCTTATCATTTATTAAATAGACAAATGGATTTAGATTGCTATAATTAGGTCTATCAAGTCTACGACTATATCCCAAACCAATTGTACTTTTTTGACTCATCTGATAAGTAACACCAGCCGATGGGAATAGATCTATATAATTTCTAGTAACGGTGCTATCTTGATTGACTCCTTGGAGAACCCCTTCGGTATTGGAAGCTTCTGTTCTTAAACCTAACTGATAAGTTAGTTTCTCTTTTTTCCAATCATAATTAGCATAAGCAGCGTTTACATTTTCATAGTAAGTATAGTCACTGCTTCTACCTATATTTAAGATAGGTGTATCATTCAATACATTGTAAAATTGAAACGAGTTATCTGTATCTACAATCGAAGACTTAAGACCAACAGCTAACTTGCCAATACCTACATTCTTTTCAAAATCTAGACGACCTGTATAGATGTCGATTTGTGTATTTTGGGAATCTTCATTATTTGTTAGTCCACGCCTTCCCAATAACTCGGGCGTTGAATAAAAATTTTCATAAGTATGCTCACTTTCAGTATTGTAAGTGCCATAGTTCAAATCTACATTCCAAAATAAATCATTCTCTCCTTTGATTTGGTAATTTAGATTAACATCAAATCTATCGTTGTCGCCTATCTCCTGAGTCTCTGCTATCAGTATGGAGTCTACTACGTTTCTAGTTGTCAGACTTCCAATTTCCGTATTGCTGAATCCAGGCCCGCTCGAAGTATTATTATTGGCACTAACTATAAAACCTAAAGTATGATTTTTATTTATAAAGAAGTCAGACCCCAACCTCACATTGTGTCCTTCCCAATAATTATAATGATCAAAACGCTGATCGTAAAAGAGTCCTTCCTGCTCCCTGTCTAGTGCTTCAAAGTTATAGCTAGCCGCGTCATTATATCCGTACGAACCGAATATGTTATAGAAGTTTTTCCGATGATTCAATTGCAGTTGTCCACTCCAGTCTTCTACCACACCATTACCATAGTTTCCCGTAATAGATCCGTTAGTACCAAAATTTTTATTTTTCTTAAGTTTGATATTTATGATTCCAGCATTTCCCTCCGCCTCATATTTTGCGGATGGATTGGTGATGATTTCTATATTATCTATATCAGCTGCATTGAGTGAGCGAAGGTAGTTGGCAAGATCCGTTCCACTTAGTCGAGCAGGTCTATCGTTGATATATATACGTACTCCACTTTTACCCATTAGTGTAACATTCTCATTGTTGTCAAGCACCACTCCAGGAGATTTACGAAGTAGTTCGAGAGCATTACTTCCACCCGCCCCGATACTATTTTCTACATTAAATACTATTTTATCAGGACGAACCTCTATCATACTCCTCTCCGCCGTCACGGTTACTTCCTCCAAATCATTCCCCCCAGCTTGCAATTTTATCAGCTCCATTGTCTTTACCTCTTGGGCACCTAGGGTAAATACATCGCTCGAATATTCCTCCATCCCCACATAACTTATCCTTATGAAGTAGTTTCCTGCAGGTTGATCGGAGAACTTATATTTGCCACTGTCATCCGTAAGTTCGGCTTTGGTGAGTACACTATCTTGCGCCGCTAGCAACAATATATTGGCGTAGAGTAGAGGGTCACCATTCTCTTCTAGTGCTACTCCCGTAATACTATTTTGGATTTCCTGTGCAGAGACGTGTATAGTCAAAATGACTAATAAAAAAGATAGAAATGCTTTCATACGTGTGATTTTTTATCAAGTACCAAAATTAGTCTTTCCTTCTAGAGACGAATGACTTTACAAATCTGTTAACATTTCTTTAGCATTTCAAAATTGTCAGACAAGCGCGCATTTTTCTTAGACCAATAGCCTATCACTACAAGGATTAATTATAAAGTATGTGACCTTTTCCATTTTTATATTAATCAGGGCGTGCCGTAAGTATAGTATGATAGCGAGAAAATTCGCTACCATATTATACCTACGACCGGGCTCTTTCGGGGTACGCTACCGCTCCCGTCCCGGAAAAAAAATCCGGGACCGTCCCTATCGGGCCGCCCTGTCGATCCCTCACGCAAAAATTGAAGTAAGAGATCGAAATAGCATTCGAATAAATAGTCCATGGAGAATCAAATTCAGACACTCCATCCGGTAATGGGATAGCACATTATGAATGAGGGAATATTCCGCTATCGCTCATACTCACCAAGCATTTGGACGTCATCAACATGGGTGTCTTATATAACGTCGTCTATCAAACTAAACATTAATTACAACAAGATTCATTTGTTCTGCTTGATACTTTACATGAGCTCATTCATGTTCTATCAATTATAGTAAATGCGGATAGTTTATATATATTGGTATATGATCATTATGGTTACACTTGGACCAAGTATTAATAAATTTTTCGCTAAATAAGTACATTGATGTCGGCGATCTGGACATTTATAAAATGTGTAATTTTACCATAGTGTATTATATAGCCTCTATGTCAAGTACTTATAATTAACAATAACTTACTTAGGATTTTTAAGATAAATTTGCGCTTTCAAACACGAACATTCAAACTAAGATTGTGTTAAATAAAGCTTATCTGGTGTTACGGGAACTTCTATTTACTGCCTCTTGGAACGGAAGTAGAATAAATTGACTTTAGACGAGGCGCGAAGATGGAGTTTAGCCTTAGCTAAGCGACTGATAAGTAACGAAGTATAAAGTCAATTGATTCGCTTAAGAAAATTTTTAATTTTCTGATCGAACGAGAATGTAGTAATTAAAGGTGCCCTTAAGATATAAATCCAATCTAAGCAGTTTGGTATAATATTATATATATAGATTGAATAAAATTACATGCTAAGAAAGATTGAAATTTGAATTCATCTAACAAGACCTCTACCAATATAGAAGCAGTCTGAGACCAGTATCCTCTTTTTATTATTATATAACTTGAATAGTATTATTCAAAACATTTGTCCCCATGAAATCAATGTCAGATCTAAATTTGCTAGTTCTCTTACTAATAGGGATATTTTTTATTTGCACAACTACTCTACTGTCAGGTCAAAATTTAGTAGTCAATCCTGGATTTGAGGAGTATTCTATTTGTCCATCAGAGACCAACCAAGTGAATAGATCTATTGGTTGGCAAGTAGCCCTTGGATCACCAGATTACTACAACCGATGCGCTGAACCTACCACTGGATTAGCACAAAGTGTTGAGGTACCTATAAACTATCATGGAAATCAAGAACCTTTTGCAGGAGATGCATATGCAGGTTATTTCACTGTAGGAGAATATTTGGTAGGTCAGTTCATTTCACCATTAATTGCGGATAGTTGCTATTATGTTGAGTTTCAAGTGAGTCTCGCTGAATTTACAAATAGAGATTTTTCTTCTTGCGATCGGTTTGGATTATACTTTAGTGAAGCAGTGCCTAATTCCAATATTGCTGCTTCAACACCTCAGTTAACGATACTTGATATTCCAACAAACTTTGACACTTGGACAGTTATATCTGGTTTTTATACTGCCTCGGGAGGTGAAAATTTTATGACTATTGGTGGCTTCGATTTATGCGCTCCTAGAAGTTTTTACTATGTAGATAATTTTAATGTGATGCCATCAAACATAGAGCAAGATACTGTTTATCATTGCTTTGAGTCAGATGGCTGCTACAATATAGCAGGTAATGAATATTGTGACCCTGGGGAATATCTCATTACCTTGGGTAGTATTGCGGATGGAGATTGTTCCAATACGTATACTCTATTTTTGATTGACAGTGATGTCCCAGTTATTATAAATGAAACTCCAGAATTTGACTGTGATGAAGGGAGCTATACCCTTTCGATTGATACTGAGATACCTAGTACAGGCTCGATTGTGGAGTGGAGCGGACCTGGTAGTTTTACGTCTAGTGAGTTGTCGCCAAAGGTTACGCAACCTGGTACGTATTATTTATCATTATCTATACCAGGCAGTTCGTGCTTTTCTAGAGATAGTATTATTATAGCATCTGATGGAGGAGAAACCATTGATGTGGTCATCGATGACGTTATGTTGACGTGCGAGACCCCTATTATCACGCTGGATCCAGAATCTACAGTAGCAGGCCTTGAGTACTCATGGACAGGACCTGGGATAGATGCTAGTACATCTACCATTGATGTTAGGGCAGAAGGTATGTACACCTTGATACTAAACGCAGCAGGATATTGCGAACGTTCTGTGACAATTATGGTAACAGACTTAAGAACATTAACTGGTGAAATAGTAACTTCTGATATAGATTCTATTTGCGACCTGAGTATCAAAGATATTCTGGTGCAGGCGAAAGCAAACGAGGTAGATGTAACTTATCGATGGTCAAATGGCTCTATAGAATCCAGTATCTTGGTAGACGACTCTGGTTCATATTCTGTAACTATTACATCCGAAGAATCAACTTGTACCTATGTAGAGACTGTAGTCATTCAGCGACCACCAAGTATATCTATCATTAAATCGACCGATATTGATTGTGAGAACTCTACATCGACTTTGACTGCAAATACTTCCATTACAGGCTTGACTTATGATTGGGTTGGACCCTCATTTTCATCTGCCGATAGTATAATAATCGTAGATCAACCTGGAATGTATGTTGTGTCTATTTTCGATCCCATAAGCGGTTGTTCGGTAATAGATTCGGTAACGATTAGTCAAGATTTAACGCCCATTATTTCTGAAGTCAGCAAATCAGGTGACTTGGACTGCAATACCAATGAGGTAAATCTTAGCGTAACTACGTCTTTAGTGAATGCACTATACAACTGGTCGGGACCAAATGGATTTTCCGCTAGTGGAGAAGATTCAGAGTCAATTAGTATCACGGAGCAAGGTAATTATTCAGTGACTATAAGTAATGCCTCTGGTACGTGCACCGACGTGCGGTCAATCATTGTAGATATGAAAGGAGATGATCCAGATTTCAGTATTGATAAGAGTAATGATTTAAATTGCACCGAGGAAAATTCTGAATTAGCAATAGAATCGGCATCTGAAGATTTGTCTATAGTATGGAGTGGAATTAGTGGTGAGCTGAGCAAAGAATCATCAGTGATTGTAGATAAACCTGGAATTTATATGGTAGTTGTGACCAACGATGCTGGTTGCTCTAGCACAAAAACAACAGAGGTTAGACAGACAGATATTACAAACGCTATTGGGAGTAGTACTCAAGGAAGCTGCAGCGATGAGTTTGGATCGATTCTCATAGAAGGCATTGAAGGAGGCATAGAGCCTTACTCTTACTCTGTCGATGGGGGAGGAGAGTTTGCCTCGTCTTCTGTATTTGATAATCTTGAAAGTGGAACCTATGAACTCGTGGTAAAAGACGCTTCTGATTGTCAGTATAGGATTGGAGACATAGATATAGACGAATTTATAACTCCTTCAGTCAGTCTGCCTGAGGCTATTTTCATTGAAGAAAATGAATCGCTTATACTTACAGCTATTGTTAGTGATGTCAGCAGAGAGATAATAAGCATTGAATGGACTGGAGATGCTGAGCTTAGTTGTGATGATTGTCTTTCTCCGAGTATTACTAGTTCGGTAGATACAGAGCTCAGCGTAGTCATTACTTTTAGTGATGATTGTCAAGCCGAAGCTGTGGTCCAGATTATAATTAATGAGCAAGAGGTTGAATCTATATTTTTCCCAACGGTATTTTCTGGAAATGCTTTGAATAGTTTAAATCAAAAATTTCATCCATTCTCTTCTTTAGATAATAACTCTACAGTATCACATTTTAGAATTTATGATCGATGGGGTAGTCTAGTTTATGAGGCTAATAATTTTCTGATGGCTGACGCTGCTAATCATGGCTGGGATGGCATTATTAGAGGCAAAAATGCAAATCTTGGTGTTTATCTCTATATAATGGACATTAAATTGTCTAACGGTAAAGTAAGGCAATTAAAAGGGTCGGTCACGTTGATTTAATTTCACCACTCGGATCTTACCATTACAAATGTCTAAATCGCGTTAGTGAAATGCTTGTATAGATATTTCGAAAGTCTAATAGGACAACTATTTAGGGATATTCGCAAGAAGATTAAACTGTAGAACCATAGGGAGTTAATCAAAATTTAAGGGTTTGGATTACTCCATTTCTCTAAATTTTTCGCTAAAAACGGGGTAATTCTTGTTGGCAATTTGTCATGATTTTTTCCAAAAAAATCACGCCAAAT
>ENA-ORXR01001334-ORXR01001334.1-marine-metagenome-genome-assembly--contig:-NODE-1334-length-26414-cov-137.830808_pt1 | contig 26414 bp, 25 predicted proteins | sample MGYA00237866_ERZ511479 | MGnify/ENA metagenome assembly ERZ511479 | reverse complement strand
TGACGTTGGGCCTAGAATATGTGGGGCGGGCTAAAGCCCTTTCATGATAAACCGTCGGTTCCCGACGTGGATATATCAGCCGTTTTAACGGGGGTTGAAACCCCCGCCTAAGATAAGCCGTCGGTTCCCGACGATGTCACCATGGCAACGGATATCGAAAGCTTCTAAATCAACTTCCGCTTCAACATTTTCCAATTGTTATACAATTCTGAAACCCCCGCCTAAGATAAGCCGTCGGTTCCCGACGATGTCACCATGGCAACGGATATCGAAAGCTTCTAAATCAACTTCCGCTTCAACATTTTCCAATTGTTATACAATTCTGAAACCCCCGCCTAAGATAAGCCGTCGGTTCCCGACGATGTCACCATGGCAACGGATATCGAAAGCTTCTAAAACAACTTTCGCTTCAACATTTTCCATTTGTTACACAATTCTGAAACCCCCGCCCGAGCGAAGCTCGAGAAGGGCCCCATTGTGTAATAGATAGCAGGAATGCCGGACGCTCGTCGGGAACCGACGGTTTAAATATAGGCGGGGGTTTCAACCCCCGTAAAACGGGTCAATAAATCCACGTCGGGAACCGACGGTTTATCATGAAAGGGCTTTAGCCCGCCTCACGTATTCAAGGCGAAATTGCGGAACATTTTTTGTATCAACCTTTCAGGCCTTGAGGATTTCTTGAACCTACCCGGGCCTTCGACCCGGGCTAAAATGACGGCGACCCTTCGGGCCTGAAATTCTACCAGACGGCAGAATTCGGTTTTTCCGCGATTCCCGTTGCGACTCATTTTGATCCGACTCCATAGTGGATTCATTACCCGATCTGCGATATGGAAGACGTATGACTTCTGCTCAATCGAACCAGCCGCTTTTTGGCATGACCCGTACCGAGATCCGGCCGCGTCACGCGCTTATCACACCAGACGGATTTGTCCCCAGCTTTATCCCTGGTTGGGAAGCCTCGGTAAACCATATTGTCATCTCTGGCGGGATTGGGGCGCGCTTAAATATGTGGTTCGCAAATTTCGAAACCGCTGGCTCGGGTGGCAACCTCACGCGCGAGCGGTCGACCTTTATCTATCTGCTCGAAGGCGAGGCCCTGATCCAAGGCGAAGCAATGACTTCCGGTGGCTACGCTTATGTGCCTCCTTTTTCAGAGATCAAGGTGGAAGCCCAGGCTGGGGCGCGCTTGTTGTTTTTTGAAAAGACTTGGCAACCCCTCGATGGCGGCGAGCCACCGGCTCAACGGACGGGTCGCGAGCAGGAGGTCGATGGCTTTCCCTTTCTCGGAAACCAAGGTGCGATGCTTCAGACCTTATTGCCCGATACCCCCGAGTTTGATCTCGCGGTGAATCGCTTCACCTATCAGCCGGGAGCGACCTTACCCTTTGTGGAAACCCACATCATGGAACACGGTATGATGATTACCTCCGGCCAAGGCGTCTACCGCATGGACGACCGCTGGTACCCCGTGAAGGCGGGCGATGTCATCTGGATGGCTCCGTGGTGCCCGCAATGGTACGTAAGCATGGGAGACGAACCGAGCTCCTACATCTACTACAAGGATGTGAATCGCCATCCCGAGATAGGCTGAGGCAAGCTTCTTGAGTCGGATTTTTCAACTGCTTCTCGATGCGAAGGCGGCGCGTCGGCCTTGCGTCTTGGTTACCGTCACCGCCACCAAGGGATCGATCCCGCGTCACGTGGGCGCGAAAATGATTGTCTATGCCGACGGAGCCATCAGCGACACCATCGGCGGCGGCAAGTTTGAAGCGTTGGTGATCGAAGCCGCGCTGCAAGCCTTGGCCGATGGTCGAGCGTCTACCCAGCACTTTCCCTTGCACGAGCATCATGATGATTCCTTTGGCGCGATTTGCGGCGGAGAAGTCTCGGTCTTCATCGAGCCGCAGGGATTGTTGCGGCGCCTAATTATCGTTGGGGCAGGGCACTGCTCCCAAGCCTTGGCTCGCGCGGCGCAGCTCTTGGATTGGCAGGTCACGGTACTTGATGACCGCGAAGAGCTTTGTCGCCCACCTTACTTTCATGAGTTGACGCGTTTCCAGCACGAGCCCGCCTCAGAGCTGCTCACGAATGTCGACTGGGAGGCCAGCGATTGCCTCGTCATCATGAGCCGGAATTTCCACATCGATCGCGAAGCGCTCGGGGCGGTGCTGCGTCGGCGGGATGAGAGCGATATTCGTCCGGCTTACATCGGGATGATTGGTAGTCGGAAAAAAGTGAAGCAGGTGCAGCAAGAGCTAGTTGAGCAGGGGATAACCGAAAGCGCGTTCGAAGCTGTTCACGCGCCGATCGGGATAAAGATTGGCTCCGACACACCAGCCGAAATCGCGGTGAGTATCCTTGCCGAAATTCTGCAAGCGACCTCGCTGAAATAAAGTTCGCTAAATCAAGGTTTCTAACCCAAGGCCAGAAGGCGTTATTTCCCTTTGACGCCACCGTATTTGCGGAGGCGTTTTTTGGCGGCTTTGTGATTCCGCTTCATATTTTTCAAGGTTTGGATCGTTGTCGCGGCGGCTTCGGCCATTGGGTCGTCCTTCTTCGTCGCTTCGCCGCGAATCGGTGCTGCAGGTTGTGGCGCGTAGGTGAGGAAGGTTCGCTGTTTGTCTCTCGTGGCGGTTTTATTATGCGCTTTGATAAAAGGAATTCGGTTTTCAAATTCAGCCAGCCAGACCACGTAATCAATTTCTACCACCTTTACTTGTTCTAAGGTTTTTGAATTCGCGAGGCCCTTGCGGTATTTTTCGAATTCCTTTGAAAGGACGCCTTTGCCGCCATCTTGGCCTGCTAAGCGGTCTTTGATGGTGTTCCAGAGTGTGAGTTTTGCCGGGCCGACTTCAGGGGCTTCGTTGGCATTTAGACCAGGCGTTCCGTTGGGCTTGTAGCGCGGGGAGAGGAGAATGTAGCGGCGATCGGGATCGATCATGGCATCAATCGGCACCTGTTTTACCACCCCGTTTTGATCAAGGAGGGAGGCGGTTTTCCCGTCGTGGCTTTGCAAGATGAGAATCACTCCGCCACTCCCGTTTGCGGGGCGGTACCGGCGGGGTTCCTCCGCTTGAGCTGCCAACCAGAATGGGCTTTGTAGCAGCGCAACACTTACGACGATGAGGAGGTTCCTGAAGATCATGTTTTAAATCTGCCATTCAATGGCAGATTTTTCAAGCCCTCTGCCACTCAATGGCAGCTCCGTAAGTTGGTCCCAAACCCAGTGAATAGAGTTTCCAACCCGGTTCAGCTTTTGACGGGACGTCTTTTTAACATGATGCCGACGGGGACGTCGGCGTTTCCAGGCTCCTCGTCCGAGGCAATTTTCCGTTGGCCTTGCGCGGATCCATTTTTTGAAACGATCTCTGCTGAATAGCAGGGATCGTGGGCTTCGTTCTTTGCCATGGCATCGGAAGAATAGTGGAGGCGGGTTTCAATGTGCTTGTAACCGTATATGTGATGTACGTGCAACAGCGTAGCTATTGGCTTCTCGGGTGAGCGTGCTTTTTCCCCGTCATCCCTATTTTCTGGATCGTTGATGGCGATTGGCGCTAAAGCTCTACGCTTTCGAAAGTTGGTTTTCGAAAAAGGCGATGGTGTGTTTCAAGCCTTCTTCGAGCTGAACTTTTGGCTCCCAGCCGAGAACCTCGCGGGCTTGGCTGATGTCTGGTTTGCGTTGTTGCGGGTCATCCGAAGGCAGGGCCTCGAAGATGATTTTTGAGCCGCTGTTTGTGATCTCGACCACCTTTTCCGCGAGCTCAAGAATGGTGAACTCGTTTGGATTTCCGAGGTTCATGGGGCCAACAACCTTGTCTTGTTCCATGAAGCGAACGAAGCCGTCCACGAGGTCATCTACATAACAGAAGGAACGGGTTTGTTTTCCTTCCCCGTAGACCGTGATGTCTTTGCCTTGCAGAGCTTGCACTACAAAGTTGGACACGACGCGACCGTCATCGGCCATCATGCGCGGACCGTAGGTGTTGAAGATTCGGATGACCCGAATGTCGACTCCGTTTTGACGATGGTAGTCGAAGAAGAGGGTTTCCGCGCAGCGCTTGCCTTCGTCGTAGCAGGAGCGAATGCCAATGGGATTTACGTTGCCCCAGTAGTCTTCGGTTTGCGGGTGCACATTCGGATCTCCGTAGACTTCCGATGTCGAGGCTTGGAAGACGCGGGCGTTCACGCGCTTCGCTAGTCCGAGGCAATTGATCGCGCCCATGACCGAGGTCTTGATGGTTTTGATCGGGTTGTGCTGGTAGTGCACCGGCGAGGCGGGGCAGGCCAAGTTGTAAATGCGATCGACCTCGGCTTTGAATGGGTCGATGACATCATGCCGCATGATTTCAAAGTGTGGGTTCTCGAGCAGATGCGCGATGTTGGCTTTGCGGCCCGTGAAATAGTTGTCGAGGCAGACGACTTCGTTGCCTTCGTTGAGGAGGCGTTCGCAGAGATGGCTGCCTAAGAATCCGGCTCCGCCGGTTACAAGAATACGCATGGGAGATGTGGTGTTTGGGTTAATAAAGTGTGGGGGAAATCGTTGGGCCAGACAGAGCTCAGCCCTTCAAATGCACGATCGGGATTTCCTTGCGAAGTTCGTCGATCAAGCGATCCTTTGGTACCTCGACATCGTCGTAGGTAATGACCTCGTCTTTAGCTACGTCCTTGGTGAGAACACAGCCTTCCGCCAACCCAAGTGGGAGGAGGTTGACGGCGCGAACCACGTCGGCATTTTCGCAGAGCCCGTAGGTCATGTAGTAGCCAATGCCGTCAATGGTTTCACCGGCTTTTAAATCACGTTTCGCGGCAGCAACCACTTCGACATAAAGCCCCGCTTCAGGCGCACAGGTTGCGTCACCAAATTCGGCGGCCCGAGCGATCGACCATGGAATCTCGAGATGACAAAGATGGTAGGGGCGGTAGAAGACGTAGAAGGGCCCCTCGCCAAGTTTGTAATAATTGAAGTAATGCTCTTGGTATGGATTTGGGGTGCGTCCCAAGGTCGCGATGACAAACACGCCGGGAGCGGGATGCGCGCCAACCACGTAGTCGACGATGCCGGGTCCTTCGAGCATATCTTCGCGCGGGTACAGGGCGGCGATTTCTTGAATCGGGGTGCCGGCTTTTACCGTCGGGCCGTACATGCCGCGTTGACCGACCCGCATGCCAGTTGCGTTGGCCACCAAAGCTTGTTCGATCGAGATTTTGCTGCCGTCCGCGAAGCTCGTGACCATGTGGGCTTTTTGTTTCCAGGTCTTGGCGAATTCTTCTTGGGTGGTCGGGTTGCGGTAGGGGTCGTGCAGGCCTTTAATGTTTCCGAGCAGAACCGGGTTGCATCCGATGCCTTTTACAAAGCGGTAGAGATTCATGGTGACACCTGGCTGATCGCCATCGCCCACGGTGTAGACGACTCCGGCTTCTTGAGCCCGAGCGTAGAGGGCAGGGCCGACCGTTGCATCCATTTCGGCATTGATGGTTACGAGGTGCTTGCCGTTGGCGAAGGCTTCCAGCGCGACGCGGGCTCCGAAGGAAATAGCCCCGGTCATTTCGAGAATGACATCGACCTGCGCGGCGCGACAAATCAACATCGCGTCGTCGGTGATGGCACACTTGCCTTGGTGGATGCTTTCTTCCAACTCTTGCTGGGTTTCGCACATGACAATGTCTTCCCGCCCCGCTTCTTCATAGGCGCGTCGCGCTTCTGAAACGGTCCGGTTTGAGATAGCGACGAGTTCCATGCCCGGCGTGACTTGGAGGAGCTGGAGGGCGACCCCTCGGGCCATAAATCCTGCGCCCACCATACCAACGCGAATCGGGCGTCCAGCCGCGGCGCGGGCTTCGAGTGCTTTATCAATGATGATCATGGACCCGCTTCTGACAGATCAACGGAATGGAATCAACGAGGGAAAAGAAGAAGGCCGAGAAATCTGGATGGAAATTACCCGGTTTGCCTGCCTTTTGGTAATGATATTGATCGTGTATTAAAAAAGGACGCGAATACTTCGCGTCCTTTTACTTCTTGTTTACGAACCCGCTCGATTCGAAACGAGATGAATTTTGAGGCTACATCTTGTGGTTACGGATGCGAACTTCAGAAGCACCTGCACTGCGAGCCTGAGCGACGACATCTTCCAGCTCGTCACCTTTTACGTCCCATACGACGACAAAATCAATTCCGCTTTTTCCTGCTTGATTCAGCTCGCTTTGCTTTTTACCGGCGGCTGTGGCCCAAACAATAATAACGTTATAACCGGCTCGGCTGACTTGGATATGGTGATCGGCCGCATCGTCATTGGCTTCCCACACTACAACGAGGTCTACGCCCCGATTGAGATACTGTTTGATTTCGCGTTCGCCTGCAAATGTGCTGACTGAGAGGATAAGGGAGAGAGTGAAGAGAATATGTTTCATGAGATTGTGGGGTCGGTTGAGGCTTATACGTAATTAATGCACTATTTGCAATATATGACATGTGAAGTCTGGATTGGGTCACACCGCAATGGTAATTAGATCAGCAATTATCGTATTTTTGGCTTCATGTTACATCTTGGGAATCCGCCCCAACGCGGGAATCCGCCCCAGCGTGGGCGGGATATCAACAGCCCATGTGCAAGGCCGCGAAGCGGTCGCAGCGCGGGTTTAGCCCCGCCCAGTTTGCATCCTACTTGCATCCTGCTGGGCCCGGAATCCACCAAAACGAGACCTCCAAAATCACCAGGAATCTTTTATCAAACCCTTATGATCTTGTACTCTTTTCTCCAGATTGGGTGTCGCCGCGCCGCGGCATAGAGGCGAAATCCACCGGAACCACGGCCTGTCCGGCAGTTTCCATGGGCGCGATCTTTGTCCGAGGGAAAACGCATCTCTTCAAAATCCAAGCGCAGTAAGGATTTTTGCTCTCGGAAGGCGTCAGCCTGCCGGTAAATTTTAGCTGTTGCTGTAACTTTGCGCCAAAAGAATGAGTCTAAAAGGCTGAATTTGGCGATCGACCGGATCTTTTTTATCAGGCGTTTGACTTTTCGAGCTTTGAGTGGAGATTTAAAGTAGGCAACTTGTGCAAAAGCGTTCAAGTACATGCTTTAGGCTCTTTATGGGGGCCAATCGCGCCTGTCACGCAATGAGCGTGAACCCAATTTTGGTAGACCAATTTAAGACGCGTAATCCGCGAGAAAGATGATTTTATGAAAGGACCCGGCGGCACCCAAGGTGGCCTTGGATTATTTACCCTCGGCATGTTGCTCTCTGCAGCAGCCTTATATTTCTTTTTTGATTCGGTCCGTTTAGAGACCGGCATGGGCTTCTTCGGAGGCATGATGCGCGGTGGACGTGGCGGCGGTGGAGCTGGCGGAGGCGGCATGATGGACACGACTTCCATGGGGCTCCTCTTCATCCCGCTCTTACTCGGTCTCATTTTCCTCTTTTATAATCACAAGCTGAAAGTCGGCTGGGTTCTCTTCTATGTCGGCATCGCGTTGTTGGTGATTGAGATCATGAGTGGGATGCGTCCGCGCTTTTCCATGAAGACGTCGCATCTCCTCATTTTGTTTGTCACTTTCGCGGCCGGGGTTGGACTCATGCTACGCTCCAATAAAGCAATGGGGTTCCAGTCGGAGGGTGACGATATTCCCAAAAAGAAAACTGCGCCCGGAGAATGACCAGCACGCAATGGGCGATCTACGCAGGAATAGGCGGGGTTTCATACCTCGCCTACCTTTTACTCCGTCGTAAATGGGGCCGTAAGGCCTACGCCAAACAGATCGAAGCCCCGCTCGACGCCTTTAGTCAGCGGGCCGTTGATGTCCTAGATCGGCAAGAGGCGCTCAAGAAGCGCCACGACATGCTGACCTTCAACGACGTTGATTACAGCCAGCCCATGTCTGGCAAAACCCTTTCCGCCTACAAGGCGACTGGCGCGAAAATCCAAGGTCTTCGTGACCGATGGTTGCAGATGATGGAGATCCAGCAGGAAGCGGATTCTACCTTCCGAACCGGTACCATTGGCACCGCCGGAGTTCGTAAACTCCAAAAGTGCTTGGCCCGAGCCATCCAGCCCGAAGAAGTCGATGCCTTGGTGGCCGAATGCGAAGCCGAAATCGATCAGCTCGTACAAGCGCATGAAGCGGTCGTGCCGCAGCTCGAAAAGTTCAAGGCGCAGGGCGAGTTGATCGATGCGGACTTTGAATGCCTTCGCGAAAAAGGCATTGCGCTGCCGCAGCTCCGTCGGAATTGGAAGGCGATGACACCTGAATTCGAAAAGACGGTTTCCTCGGTCCAAGCAGACCCGCTTGGTGCCACGGAAATTTTGCAAACCACCCATGGCCCAGCTTTCGAATCGTTATCCGAAAATTTAAAGACCCTGATCCAGCAATCGGATCGGCATGTTGATTATACCGCCAAGTTGGAAGAGACGGAGTCTCTCACGCTGCACATGCGGAGCAACGGCTACCTTCTATCCGAAGAAGAGGGCAACCCCGATGTACCGACTCGCGAGGCGAAGCACTTGCTGAAAAGCGCCACCTTTAATCTCGAAAAAGGCAATGGCGAAGAAGCTACCGTCCTATTGGATAGCACCTTGACCCAGTTGGAAGAAGCGCGCGATCGCATGCAACGCCACGAAGAGGCGAGAGAGATTTTACGGACCGATTTGCCCAAGGCGCGACATGAGTTAAAACGTTTGCAACAGTTGGTCTCGCGTAATGTGGACAGCTTGGCGCGACTTGAGCGGATGCATCATCCAGATGCCTTTCAGGAAGTCGGGCGCGTATTTGAAGATGGTAAAAAATCGTTGATCGAAATCGAAGCCTCGCTGGCTCAGTCGGAGGCGTGTGCCGAAGATTCGCGGCAGTTCTACATGCAGGCGTTGGATCTTTTGCAGTTTGTTGAAACGCAGCAACAACAAGCTGAAGTCTTTTTAACCTCTCCAGAGTCCACCTTTGATAAGTTGGAAGAGCTTCGGGTGCTGTGCGGAAGCGATTGCGAAAAACTGGTTGCCGCCCGCACCGACCTCGAAGTCTTTTACGATCAAAATCAGCCTGCGGTGAATTCGCGGCATCTCATTTCTCTGCAGCAGATCGCAAGTCGCTGCGACGCGCTTGAAACGCAAGTCCAGCGAGTCGGGACCAATTGGGCTGCCTTGCATCGTGAATTAGAAGAGCTAGCCGGTATCCAAGTGGATGTTTATCGTGACATGCAGGAGGATGTATCCGAGCACCTCAATTTACTTAAGTCAGTTGAGAGCGTGCAGGCCGATTCGGAGCGGGTGGGTGCCTTTTTACGGAACCAAACCGGTGACCGCCAGCGTTCCAACCAAGTCTATCAGCGGGGGCGCCTCGCGCTGGAAACGCTGTTACGTGATCTGAAAAAAGACAATCAGGATTGGCGTTTGGCCGAGCATCGCTTGCAGCAGATTCGGGATGAAATTTCTTCGGCCGAAACCTTGGCCAAACAGGATGTGAGTCTCGAGCAAGAAGCCAAACATGCCATGCGTCAGCTGGAGCGGAATCTACGGCAAGTAGCTGGAACTGGGCGTGTGAGTAAACTTGCCAGTTACCAAAAAGCGCATCAGGAATTTACCCGAGGTCAGGCTTCCCTCTCGCGCCAAGAATTTGAAAACTGCCTCGTGCAGGTGCGTGAAGCACATGCATCTTTGGCGAAAGCGCACGAGCAAGCGCGTTATGAGCATCGGCAGCAACTGGAGCAGAACCGGCATCGGCAAATTCAAGATGCAGAAGTCATGCGCCAGGCGATGGAGCATGCGGGGGATCTTCTCGGCGAAATCATGCGTCAAAACATGCCGTCTGTCTTTCCTCGGAACTTCCGTCGCCGTCGCAATACCTTCCGGTTTTAAGCCGAAAGGGGATTTGCTGGAGGCCAAGGAGAGGCCTGTATGTTTCTGACACCAATGGCTCCCCTCCGCACGGAGCAGTTGTGTATTGATGATGAGTGGGCCGTGGAGTTCCCTGGAGGATACTCTTGGTGGAGTGGTAAAAATAAGCAGACCATATCCATCGCGGGTTCCAGAGTTGGGCCCGAGGGCGAAGCGGGTGAAATCATTCGGGTGGAAACGGAAGTTTTTGAGGACATGGATCTTAACGATGCAGTCCTGCCAGAACTCAATGAGCTGATGGAGTTGTCCTCGATGGCTGGGTTGGTTTTCAGGTCAGACGAACGACGGATCAACCTGTGTTCCTCTGTACTTGTGCATGAAGGTATCCGCGAGTGGATGGGACCCTTGATCAGCATGGCTGCCATGATTCAGCTTCGAGATACGACGGATCAACCTGTGTTCCTCTGTGCTTGTCCATGAAGGTATCCGCGAGTGGATGGGACCCTTGATCAGCATGGCTGCCATGATTCAGCTTCGAGATGCCAAAGAGTTTGGGAAGATCTTTGCCACCCATGATTGGAAACCTGCTCACAGTGGTCATCCAGTTTCAGGTTCGCGTGAAACGGAATGCGAATTAATCGAAGGGGTTTCGGAAATACTGATGGAGCATGGGAATCAGCCTTCGCGATGGGAAGAGGACGAGTTCACCCAAGTATTGGAGGAGTACATGCAGTCACCGCCGTCTGTCATGGCGAGTGGAGGAATAGCAGGCGTCACGGTTAAATTCCCCTTCGGAAGTGAAACCACGCTTTGTCAAATGACGGGAGAGCAACGTCATCCGATTCTAGGGCGTGGCTTGCTGAGGGTTCAGAAGTTTCCCGGAGTACTCCGAACTGGCAATTAGGATCCTACATCGATTATCGGTGTGTCTGGAAATTTAACTCGCCCAGTGCAAAGTGTTCCGCAAAATTTCTCCAAAGTGGGCGTGGGAGCGGTTAAGTCGACTTTGTAATCTGGTTCTAGCTCAATCTCTGGAAGGCGGTTTAGTAGAACCTGCTCCATGGTTTTTGAGTCAAGATCAACGCTCGCTAATTCGATATGCCTTTCGATGGATGGAATCGTAAAGCGCAAATGCCCAATACAGCTGCCATCTTCCTTTTTTGAATCCGTATCGAAGTGGTAGTCTTCGATCGAATATTCAGTACCGTTAATTTGGATCTTCATAGGATATTTTTGACCCTTTGAATGGAATCCGATCAATCCATTATCGTGTCATAATATCCAACGATATTTGAAAAACTTGAACCCTCTCTTTTCACGTCCGGTACCCTTCTTTTTAGGTGCCAAACAGGCAACATCAAATTTCAGTCCACTTGTACCGTGCATCGTTCCACCCGAACCGCTTAAGAACTTTTGCATTATTGTTGATGGCTCAAGGGGGAAAAAGAAAACCTGCAGGCCAAAGTGCATCAGCAGGGGGTTGCTCTAGCGAAAAGTCCACAGAATGGTCATTAATATCGAGTTTTCGCGCCGTCCCGAAGGCTGAGTTACTCAACCATTCTCGTATACACCTACACATAGCACCGTTGACAGCAGAACTCATGCTTGTAACTGAACCCAATGCGCGTTCTCTTTTCATTTATCGGATTCCACGATCCCTATCCCCCTGGGGATGAAAGCGATAAGCCCATTGGGCCCGTGCTTACCGCCGTGGAGCACCTTGGGGTTGACCGGGTCGTCTTGCTCGCATCCGCAAACGTTAAAGAACGCACGGAGCAGACCTTGGAAGAGATTCAATCTCGCCACCCTTCCGTGGTGGGAGAAATGCACATGCTGGTACTTCCAAACCCCACCGACTATTCGGCGATTATCACTCAGGTTCGTGAAGTCTTCCATGAGGTCAATAAGGAGGTTGAATCACCTGAGTACATTGTGGCAACTGCATCCGGAACGGCACAGATGCATGCTTGCTGGCTCCTACTTACTCAAAGCGGTGAAATCCCAGCTCAAGTAGTACAGACCCATCCCCCTAAATTCCTGAAGCTAGGTGAGAGCCCCGTAAAGTTCATCAACATTGGTTCGGCCGAATTCCCGCGAATCCAACCCGGCTTTGCGGTTGGCGAGGACGAAGAGCTTTCTATTGAAGCGGCCTGCAGATCCATCGGAATTATTGGTGAGCATCCGATCTTCGTGCGGGCCCTAGATGAAGTTGCTAACCTCGCCTCCTACAATGAAAACATTTTGATCCTAGGCGAAACCGGTAGCGGAAAAGAAGTGTTCCAAAAATTGATCACGAAAATGTCAGACCGCTCAAGCCAAAAGGTTGTCACGGTTAACTGTGCTGGCCTCAATGCCGAGCTGATCGACAGTCAATTGTTCGGGCATCGCAAGGGTTCCTTTACCGGTGCGGTTAAGGACGCTTTAGGATACTTTGATAAGGCAGACGGGGGCATTCTCTTTCTTGATGAAATCGGTGAGATTCCTATTGGCCTGCAAGCGAAGCTTCTGCGCGCCATTGAATACGGGGAAGTGCAGCCCGTTGGAGGCGACACCCATCACACGGTTGATGTCATGTTCGTTGCCGCAACCAACCGTGATCTCTCTGAGATGATTCAAGACGGTGATTTTCGTCAGGACTTATACCAGCGCTTTTCCTCCAAAATCACTATTCCCGCTCTACGTGCCCGCCGCACGGATATTTCCCTGCTCGCCATCCATTTTCTCGATCAATGGAGCCGTAATCACGCGCGCGGAAAACAATTCTCTCCAGAGGCATTGCAGGCACTTTGCCAGTACGCTTGGCCGGGCAATGTCCGCGAGCTTCAATCTTTGGTTAAACAAAGTGCGATGGGCTGCCGCAGCCGAGAGATCATTGAGGAAGCGGACCTCCGTTTTGACCAGACAGCAACCCCGACACCATACCTACCCACTGTCCAGGAGGGATTCAATCTGGAAGCCTACCTTACAGAACAACGTCGTCAAATTGTCGAAGACGCGATGAGCCAAGTCAATGGGGTTAAACTCCGCGCGGCCCAGCTCCTTGGGATGAGCCCTCAGGCTTTGGGGCAGTACTTAAGTCGTCAGGCAGAATCTGCGGAAAAATAAACATGCGTTTATATCGAATCAACGGAGGTTGATTTGCAGATTAGTCTGCGTTAGCAAAATAGGCTAGGTATGGAGGAAAATCACGAAGTTTACGATATTGAAGCAACTTGGCACGCCTCTTGCATATGCAATGCGGTATGCAAGATGAAGGCCAGAATACTACAGCCAGCGGAAACGCAAGTGGCACCGTTCTGTCTTCAGAAGGGCAGCTCATGAAGTCGCTCAACTTTGAGTTTCTCCGCCCCCAACATGCTGAGCTTGCAGACCTCGCAGGCTTTGCTGAACATTATCTGTTCTCTGATCCAGAATCAGCCCTAGTCAAACTCCGCACCTTCGCTGAGTTTCTAGTCACCTCGCTCTATCACCAACATCGACTGGACCGTGGCGATGCCCGCACCCAGCTGGATCTGTTGAGCCAAGAAAACTTTCGCGCGGTAACGCCAAAAGTCGTGGTCGATAAATTGCACCTGCTCCGTCAGCGGGGCAACAACGCAGCCCATGGATCTCTTGATGGGGATGGTACATCCCTCGTTCAGTCGCTACTCATGGATACGCACGACATCGCCCGCTGGATGTATATCAACCTCTCTAAGGCGAAACTTACGGACATTCCGGCCTTCCAAATGCCAACCCCGGAACAGCTCGATACCAAGGGCGCCCTCAAGCGGGCTAAACGTGATGCGCTCCAGAAGCTGACCACGCAAGAAGCCCGGATGTCCTCCCTCCTACTCGAGCTCGAGCAGGTTCGCGCCAAGGCAAAGGCAGCCGAAAAATCCAAAGAAGAACTCGCATCCATTCTCGCACAAGGTCAGAACGCTGCCGACGTCCTCAAATTCGACGAGGCGACTACGCGTGACCAGTTGATTGATGAGCAGCTGGTTCAGGCTGGATGGGATGTTGGACACAAGGGAGCCAACACCGAAGAAGTTACCCAAGAGCATCCGGTGCAGGGGCTTCCCACCGACTCCGGTAAAGGCAAATGCGATTACGTACTTTGGAACGACAATGGCACGCCTCTGGCCGTCATCGAAGCCAAGCGGACCTCGGAGGATTCTGTCAAAGGTCAGCAGCAAGCCAAGCAATACGCGGATGCGCTTCAAGAAAAGCACAAGGTGCGCCCCGTAATCTTCTACACCAACGGTGGTGAAATTCACCTCTGGGACGACAGCCGTAAAGAGCCGCCTCGACGGATCTTTGGCTTTTATTCCAAAGAAAGCCTTCAGTACAACCATGCGCAACGTGCCATGCGGCAGGAGCCTCTCGATCAACTCAATCCGAGCGACAAAATCATCAATCGCGGGCTCTACCAAATTGAGGCAGTCAAGCGCGTCACGGAGCAGTTTCAGCAGCGGCACCGCAAAGCCCTTATCATCCAGGCAACTGGAACAGGGAAAACGCGCGTAGCTATTTCGTTGTGCGAGCTGATGATCCGCGCCGGCTGGGCCAAACGCATCCTATTCCTTTGCGACCGCCGCGAACTCCGCAAGCAGGCACGGGATGCCTTTCAGGAGCACCTGCCGGGTGAACCCGCGATCTACGTCACAGGAAAAACCTCTGACGACACGACGCAGCGTATCTATCTCGGTACCTATCCGGCCATGCTCAAGTGCTACGAGAAATTCGATGTTGGATTCTTTGACCTCATCATCGCCGACGAATCTCACCGGAGCATATACAATCGCTACCGCAGCATCTTTACCTATTTTGATGCCTTCCAGCTCGGTCTCACCGCGACCCCGCTCAAATTTGTCGAACGCAACACCTATCGGATTTTCGAATGCCCCGACAAGGATCCTACCAGTAACTTTTCGTACATAGATGCGATCACGCATAATCCTCCCTTCCTCTGCCCCTTTCGGGTGGTCACGGTCACCACCAAGTTCCTCCGTGAAGGCATTGAATTTGAAAAGTTCACCGACGACCAGAAGCGGGAGACCTACGAGCAGGGATACGATTCTGAAAGCATCGACTACACCCGTGAACAGGTGAGCCGCAAAGTATTTAGCCGCGATACCGACCGGCTCATCATTCGCAACCTCATGGAGCACGGCATCCGCAACGCCGACGGCACCCGACTCGGTAAAACCATCGTCTTCGCTCGCAATCATCAGCATGCCAAAATTCTCGTTGAGGAATTTAATGCCCTCTTCCCGCAATACGGTGGGGAATTTTGCCGGCGCATCGACAACTACGAGCCCAAGGCCGAGCAGCTCATCAGCGATTTCAAAAGCACCGATGGCACCAAGGATCTCACCATCGCGGTCTCGGTCGATATGCTCGATACGGGGATCGATGTACCCTCCGTGGTTAACCTCGTCTTCGCCAAGCCGGTCAAGTCCTACGCAAAGTTCTGGCAGATGATCGGCCGTGGCACTCGATTGTGCCGGAACCTGTTCGGCCCCGGACAGGATAAAACCGAGTTCCTGATTTTTGACCACTGGGGAAACTTCGAATACTTTGACGAAGATCGCAACGAGGCCGAGCCGACCCGAAGCAAGTCCTTAACCGAGAAACTGTTTGAGGCACGCCTCCAGCTGGCGGAGACTGCTCATGAAAAGCAAAGCCTCCCCGCTTTTGAAGGCGCTACTCAACTGATTATCGCAGATGTCGCCTCTCTCCCTGACCGCTCCATCCCAGTGAAAGAGAAATGGCGTGAAGTAAAAACGGTACAGCAAGACGGAATCATCGAGGCCTTCCACCCCAGCACCCTTATATCCCTGCGCCAAGACATCGCCCCGCTCATGCAGTGGCGTGCCCGCGATATCCGAGAAAGTGCTTTAGAGCTCGACCTCCTCATGGCGAAGCTAGAGGCCGCAACCATTTCTGGCGCCGCGAACCAGGAAGACCTCCGCCAAGAGCTGATCCAAGAAGTGCAAAAGCTTCCCATCAATCTCAAACCCGTCCAAGATAAGATCAGCACCATCGACCGGGTCAAAACGACTACGTTTTGGGAAGCCCCTAGTTTCGAAGACTTAGAAGCCGTCCGTAAGGACCTGCGCGGCATCATGCGCTTCCGTCCCAAGACAACCTACGCCAAGCCCGAGCCCATCATCCTCGATATTACCGAAGAAGGGCATGAGGTGGTGCGCGAAGTTCACCACCCGACCTTCGAAGGGCTAGACTTGGTTGCCTATCGTCACCGGGTCAACGCGGTACTCGAAGCGCTCTTCGATACCCATCCGGTTCTGCAAAAGGTCAAGCGCGGGCAAGCGGTAAAACAGGGTGAATTCGAACCCCTGGCCGAGGCCGTCCTTCTCCAGGATCCCAGCCTCAGCTTAGAAGAGCTCACGCAGCATTTTCCTAGTAAATCTCGTAGCTTAGCTTTGGCCATTCGCCGGGTCATCGGACTTGATCCGGAATTCGTCGACGCCTCTTTTCAAGAGTTTGTCCAGAGTCACCCAGCCCTCAACCCGCACCAAATCCGATTCCTCGATCTCCTCAAAGGACATATCGCTACTTACGGCGCCATCGAGATCGAGACGCTTTACGAGGCCCCCTTTACCCAAATCCACAGCGATGGAATCGACGGGGTCTTCCCCGAAGATGCGGATCAGCTAGTCGACCTGATTCAAAAACTCAATGGCGACGACGATACCCCGCCTTCTTCATCCTATCCTGCTCGTTCCTAACCCCTCCTGTTCTACCCCAACACGCTCATGCTCACCCAAGATCTGAAATCTAAAATCGACAAGCTCTGGCTTGAATTCCATTCTGGCGGGATCACCAATCCCATCACGGTGATTGAACAGGTCACAGCACTGATGTTTGCCCGTATGCTGGACATGGCTGAAAGCCGTGACGAAAAACGCGCGGCCCGAACCGGAAAGCCTCACGAAGGAGTATTCGGCCCCAACCAGCAGCACCTGCGTTGGAGCCAGTTCAAGGAACTCGGCGGCGATGCCATGCTAGCCCGGGTTCGCGACGACGTTTTTCCCTTCTTTAAAAACGAAGTGCTCAACAATACCCCGCTCGGCCAATACCTTAGCGATCTGCAATGCCTCGTGCCCAAAGCAACCCTCATGGTCACTGCAATCAATCTCATTGACGAGCTCCCGCTGCAGCAAGGCGATACCAAGGGCGACCTCTACGAATACCTGCTCGGTAAGTTGAGCACCGCTGGCATCTCCGGGCAGTTTCGTACCCCCCGACACATTATCGAGGCCATGGTGAAACTCGTGGATCCTCAGCCGGACGAGCGGGTCTGCGACCCTGCCTGCGGTACCGCTGGTTTTCTGGTTGCGGTCATGGATCATCTCCGCCGTACTCACAGTAGCCCGGAACTGATCCAGACTGTCACAGGCGAAAACGGTGAAGAAGAAACCATTTACCCTGGCGATCTCCTCGAACCCTACCGGGAGCATCTGCAGCGTGACATGTTCCACGGCTTCGACTTCGATATCACCATGCTCCGCATCGCGGCCATGAATTTACTTTTACACGGAATCGAAAGCCCGCAGATTCTGTATGCTGATACCCTCGGCAACCGTTTCAGCGATCGACACCACGATGCCTCCGAGGGCTTTTTCGATGTTATCCTCGCCAACCCGCCTTTCAAGGGCAGTCTCGATATTGAAAACATCGACCCCAATCTAAAGCAGAAGGTCAAAACCAAAAAGACCGAACTCCTCTTCCTCGTACTCATGCTCCGCATGATGAAAGTGGGAGGACGCTGCGCTGTCATCGTGCCGGATGGGGTGCTTTTCGGAAGTAGCAAAGCCCACGTCGCAGTGCGCCAAATGCTCGTGGACGAAAACCAACTCGAAGCCGTGGTCTCACTTCCATCCGGGGTGTTTAAACCCTATGCTGGGGTGTCTACCGCCATCTTGATTTTTTCCAAGGGTGGCCGCACCGACGACGTGTGGTTCTTTAACGTGAACAACGATGGCTTTTCCCTCGATGACAAACGAAACAAGATCAAGGAAGACGATCTTCCCGACTTAGTTGAGGCCTGGAGCGCTCGGGATGCCAGTAAGGAATCCGACCGCAGCCAGCAACAGTTTTTTGTCCCTGTGGAAGAAATCCGCGAGAACAAATACGACCTTTCCCTGGGGCGGTATTATAACGAACCGTATGAAGAGGAAGTGCATGCAGAACCGATAGCTATTCTCGATAAGCTGAAAAATATCGAAGCGAAAATACAAGCCGATCTGACAAGTCTCGAGGAGTTGATTAAGTAGTGAAGCAGAATATGGTCAACTTAAGCTGCATAGCCAGGGTCATCGCCGGACAGTCACCTCCCTCGACAACATACAATGAGGAAGGTGAAGGCTTGCCATTCTATCAGGGCAAAACCGATTTTGGTGCAGATTTTCCGACACCACGAAAATGGTGTTCCAAACCTAAAAAAACTGCCGAGCCTGGAGATATCTTGATCTCAGTTCGTGCACCTGTAGGTCCCACCAATTTGGCGAATGAGCAATGTTGTATAGGACGAGGGCTTGGGGCTATCAGGTGTGATTTAGCTCTGACCGATACCGCTTATATTTTACACTACCTAAAGTACTTCGAGCCACGCCTTGCAGCCCAGGGGAATGGATCCACCTTCTCAGCCATAAAAAGGGAAGACTTAGAGAAAGTCGAAATCCCCCTCCCCCCTCTCCCCGAACAGAAGCGGATTGCCGCCATCCTGGACAAGGCCGATGCCATCCGCCGGAAGCGGAAGGAAGCCATCGATCTCAGTGACGAATTCCTCCGCTCCGTCTTCTTGGATATGTTTGGGAATTTCGAAAAACCATCGTCCCCAAAAATTAAATTATCAGAAATGGAAGGATTGAGTCTGCAAAATGGCCTCTCGCCTTCATCGAGAGGACTTGTAAGTGCGGAAGTTCTTACTCTTTCGGCCATTACGAAAGGCCGATTTGATGGAAGCCAAAGGAAAAGTGGTATTTTTGCATCTGTACCTGAGGGCAAAACACTCTCCCAAGAGCTATTTTTGATCTGCCGGGGGAATGGTAACAAAAACCTCGTTGGAATAGGTGTCTTCCCAACAGAAAATGATAATGGCTGCCTCTATCCAGACACCATGATCTCCATGGAATTTAAAAATACACCATGGTCTAGACATTTTTTTGAATTTATTTGGAATTCACCGCTAGTACGCAGGCAGATCATTAAAGCAGCCAAAACGACAAACGGGACCTTCAAAATAAACCAAAGCGCTGTGGCCAATATCACTATACCCATTCCCGATGAGTCATTGCAAAACCGATTTTCCGAAATCAATAAATGCGTCGAAGCCATGAGGAAAAAGCAGGTTGCTCAAAACAAAGAGTCGGAACTCCTATTTAACTCCATACAGCAACGAGCATTTCGAGGTGATTTATGAACAAAATTCCAGAATCAGAATTGAAGATATTATTTCCGGAATTCACGGATATATCGGAACTACGAAGTGGTGGATTTAAGACGGTATATCGTGCCGTCAAAGCAAGCGGAGAACTTGAGGCGCTGAAGGTAGTGGCGATTCCGGATGCAGGCAAGACCTCTAATGAAAAAGCTCATCATAAAGAGGAGATTGGCCGGGTCATTCGCGAAATATCTATTTTGGGAAAAAGTCAGAGTCCGCATATCGTCCGGCTTGCTAAAGTACCGCTGACGCACAAGGAGTATTTTGGAAAAGACTTTGTCGTTTACTCAGAGGAATTTCTTGATGGAGGTAACTTATGGGATCCAATCATAGATGGCGAAGACAAGCCTTCAGAAATCGAGTTGCGTGAGTTGCTGCGGGATATGCTCAAAGCGATAAAAGAACTGCATAGATTACAAGTTGTTCATCGGGACATTAAACCTCTGAATATCATGAAATCAGGTAACTCGGAGAGGCCATTTATCCTAATCGATTTGGGAATTGCCTTTTCCCTGCAAGGTACAGCTCTGACTGCAAATGCAGAGAATCGTAGGCCCATGGCAACATACCGCTATATCTCACCCGAGCAGTGTGATCCAAGAAACCGCGCGAATTTGGATTACAGAAGTGACTTGTATTCGCTGGCGTTGACCGTTTTCGAATATGCTGCTCACGAACACCCTATTGCACACGATATGGATGATTTTATTCAAACCGTATCCCGAGCTCTCAATGAAAGTCCAAAAGCTTTAAAGGATTTGCGACCAGACCTCAGCCCAGAATTCTGCGGCCTAGTCGACCAACTACTGAAAAAGCGTCCGGCCTTGAGGCCAGCGAATCTCAATATGCTGATTAAGAAAATGGAGGCCTCATGAAGTTATTTGCTCAGCAAGGTTTTGGAACGGGGGAGAAGGTAACCAAAGCCCTGGAAAATGGGTATGTCCACGGGACTGTCATTAGCCCGAAAGATTACGGGAAGCATCAAGTTAAAGCTTTATTTGAAAAGATGTCCGCAAGCTACCCCAGTGCTGAAAGACTCTTTGACCCCCAATTCTATGTATCCTTAATGGCCTTTGGAGGAAACGCAAAACTAGGAAAGCTAGGCACCGGTGAGTATGAATATTTCAAAGGGCTACAAAGGCGCGCCTTGGAAAGTGAAGAAAAGATCCGCCAGGAACTAAAGGAATGTTTGGAAGAACAAAAGTCGCTGGATGTGACTGCGCTAATTGCTCCGAACCTAATCATCCCAAGGTCCTTCAATTCTATCGAAGGTTTGATCGCCAAAAACTTTATCCGCAATACCGCGGAAGTATGGCGGCAAGTTGGAGATGAGCGGCCCGTATATGCGACGTTAGCAATTGAAGCCGAGGCGTTGCAGGATACTCAGGAACTCGACGAATTTCTTCAAGATCTAACGATAATGGACGACCCGCCTGATGGGTTTTATATTATCGTTGTGTCTCCTTCCTCAGAGATCACACCGGAACTCGTGGATTCCCGAACCCTTGCGGGGTGGATGTTGCTCAACCATGCCTTAATGGTTAACCAGTTTACGGTTATTAATGGGTACACAGACATCTTGTCGCCCTTTTTGGTGGCCGCTGGTGGCACAGCTGGTTGCACCGGTTGGTGGAACAACACCAAAGTGTTTTCGCTAAATAAATTTATGCCTTCCATGGGTGGCAGGCAACCAGTACATCGATATCTTTCTCTGAAATTGCTCAATAGTATACGCTTTGATGAGCTTGACCGGATTCGTGATTATTTCCCAGACATCCTGAACCACTTGGAGACGGATTTATTGTATCCCCATGATGAAGGATCTCTGCCAGCGAATAAAATAGATGAAGTGATGCAAACTTGGCAGAGTTTGAGTAGTTTGCCGATCACCTCAGGCCCAGAAGGGCTGAAAGAATGTCTTAACCGGGTAGAGGAGGCCCGTTTGTTGTATAGCCAAATTGATGCGACTCCCGGCCTCCAACTCCCTGCACGCTCGAACAAGAGTCATTTGGGCGGGCTTGAGTACGGCTTAACGACTTTCCTCCAGCGAGCTCAAATCCATCTGAGCTGAGAGCCAAGCAATCGCCTCTAGACGTGCTTTTTTGTTTAATGATTTTACCCCGACAGGAGTATAGTGTTTTTTAATTTTGCCGGTCGCTCGGTCAAACGTCCACAGCCCAACCTTGGCCATCTTGAAGGCTTCGGTGTGCTTCTCCGCGCTCTGGCTGCTTTCCTGAGGCATGACAACGATCGCCTTGTCTGCATAGTATCGGTAGCGGTACGCTTGCGAGAGAGCTTTTCGCCAATCTTTGAGCTTTCCTTCAAAAGCGAACAAATCGCGTTTTCGCAATTCACGCTCGAGGCTCAGCGCAGTAAAATCACCTGTCTCTCCGCTCCAAGCAATCCAGACCATATCTGCAATTCCAAATTTTGCGGCCGAAAACTCTTTCGTCCAAACCCCAGCCTTTTTTTGAGCCAAGTACGCCCGTTCAAACGCTCTCATAAAATTGGACTCCCCACGCTTACGCGAGCTTGGGCCACCAAAATTTTTGCGCGTGTTTTGGCTGCGAGAGGCTATTGGTACGATTTTTTTTTGATCCATCATTGGCTTGAAAAAATAGTAGCACAGCTCCGTCGTTTTGCTAGTGCATTTCGAGTAATCGAACTGAATTTAGAGTATGGGTTGGTGCAAGCGTTGACCTGATGTGTAGGGTGTTGGGCGGCTCCGAGAAGTAGGGGGTGTAACTTGCGAAGGGCGGTCAAAACGCCACCTGGAGGCGCAATTAGGCAATAGGGAATCATTTAGGTAACAAATTGGGTGCTAACGAGACTTCAGAGGAAATATGGCTGCAAAGAAAAATACATATACATACGGTAGCGCTGGTTTTGACCACTTGTCTCCCAAACCCGAATCGATTTCGGAGAGGACCAAGGCCGTGAACATTGTGTTGAGTTATGAGGAGGCATTGAAATTAAATATGGCTCTGCAAAACGGGCTGATGAAGTTGGTACAGCTTAATCGTGCAACTACGGCTGGCAAGGCAGAGGGTATCAATCTTACCGTGTACCTGCAATCCGAACGGATTGCTGTGAATCCAGGGAAAGTCAAGGGGTAAGCTTGGCTAACAAAGACGGAGGCATTTCGGAATGAATAATAAACCAGAAAAAACCTACGACGCTATCCATCGAGCGTTTTGGCTGGTCTTGGGCCAGTTTGGTCTCACTGACGCAGAAGAGGCGATGCTGAAAAAGATTCTACAGCGAGCCAAGTTGCATCTTCCCGTCGCGAGCCGGCTCAAAGAGAACTGGGTGAACCAGCAACTGGATGAAGCGGTCAGGAAGGATGCTATCTTAAGTGGTCTTACATTAGCCCTCGGTAAGCTGAAGCTTACCAAGGAAGAGCGCAAGTTGGTACACCGGCTGAGAAAATATTCACGCGAGAAGCCATCCGAAGCCGTGGAGGAAGAACCTCTCGATGAGTCCTGGACGGATGTGATAGCATATAAGCATGTCGTGAAAGCTGTGGGTGCTGCGCTTCACTGCTTGCCTCTAAATCAGCGGGAGAAAGTTATGCTGTTCTATATGCAACGGCGAATCCGGAAAGAATGCGAAGGACCAGCCGATTATCTCAAATCAATGAGTCGAGGGTTCACCCAGCTGGATATTAGCACCGGCCTGGTTGCAGCAGGCCGGTTTGCTTTGACCTCGGACGAGAGGGATTTGCTGACAAGTCTACCTTGGAGAACCTTCACACCGGACGAGGAAGAGGAGCAGGATCCGGCCGCTTGTGAGGACGCAGATTGTAGCCTGCAAGATTATGTCCATGTCGCTCAAGCGGTTCGAACTGCCTACCTACTGATTGATTTGACATCACAGGAAAAGAGGGACTTGGGAAAACTGCTGGGGCGTATGCGAAAGCGATGCGGGGGCCCTCCGGCAGACGACGTCCAACCAGATGAACTAGGTCCAGTTAAGCAACTGGAGCGAGGGCTCGGTGCAGGGCGGCGATATGGCCTATCACAAAAGGAGGAGCAACTGTTTGCATCCCTCTGCACTCGACCTCTGCGTGCTCTGTCCTATTATGGAAACGTTGCCAAGGACCAGGGGCCTGCAGCATCAAAGGTGACCTTAAAAACGAAGAAGAAAAAGAGGGCGAAAAATGTTAAACTTGATAGGGATCAGGGGGTCTTGCGTACCAGAGGGTGTGGCGTCCGATTGGATAAACCGCGCCCTTGCGATGGTTGTGGAGAAAAAAAGAAAGTTTGGATGTATGACAGTAAGCAGCAAGGGACAGTACTTCTTTGCGAGACGTGCAAATCAGGAAGCAATCGGTCATCTGATGCGCTCGATTACGCAATTCGTGCAGGAAAATTTGATGGGAACAGTCGGAATAAACGGTAAGGATTAACTATGCAAATAACGGCAATTCACATCGAAAATTTTAAGGGGATCCGGGAGAAAGTTACCATCCCTTTGAAATCCATAAATTTGCTTTTCGGGGGAAATAGCGCAGGCAAGAGTACCATACTTAAGGCGTTACTTTACTTCCGCGAAAGCTTGGAAACATTGGGTAGTAATGTCGACCTAGTTCAAGGCGAGAGAATCAGTTTAGGCGGTTTTGAGACCTGTTGTAACCACGTAGAGTTGGCCAAAGGTTACAAAGCGAAGTTCTCAATTGGACTGGAGTTCTCACTTCTTGATGAAGGCCTTACGGACGAGGACGACATGATCGCATTCGCCTTAAAAGGACTGCCGCAAGTGGGCGGAAATACGGTCGGTTTCACCTTCGTATTTGGGAGTCACAGTTTAGAATTGGTCATTAAATATAACAAGAAATTATTGGTTAGGCTAGACTGTACCAGTTGTACAACCGTTCTGGAAGCCTCCTCCACGCTCCCATTCAAGATGCCTGATTCTGAATTGGGTGAGGAGGGAAGCGTTCTTAAATTTTTCTCAAACCAAGAGGAGGGAAATTGGTTCGATGATCTCGGAGAACCTGAAAATTACTTGTACACGGACGAGCAGGGGAAATTTTCCTGCGGGATGAATTTAACTAAAAGAAGTGGCCTGGAGTTTATTCCGCTAAACAAGACTAGAGGCTCAGATTTTATCGGAGTAAAATGGGGCGATGAAGGAGTGTATGCGCCCGTCGAAACAATTGGTGATGTATTAGCCTCAGCTATTCTGGGCCCTTATCACCTATTGCGAAATCATTTGAGTCGTATTAGGTACATAGGCCCGTTTCGTGAAATTCCACCGCGGAATTTTGGCGCATCTCTTTCATACCGAGAAGCGAGAAAACTAACATGGTCCTCCTGGGCTGACGGGTTAGCAGCCTGGGCAACCTTTTTGACCTGGTCCGATTCCGATCCAGAGGATGTAGAAGAGTTGGAAGAGTTGAATGCTGCGGTTGAGCAGTTGGGAATGGGATACCAAGTCAGCATAGATCGAGAACTCTCATTGCCACGAAAATCAGAACTTACATCCCTGTTGGAAAGAGAAGCGGGGGGAATTTCCGCATTCCAAGATGTTAACCCTTCAAAAATCGAAAAGATGCTGAAGGATTTGAAAGTGAGGGACAAGATTGAACTGATCGACACCGAGACAGGGGCTTCCGTTTCTCCTCAAGATGTGGGTGTCGGTGTTTCTCAAGTCATCCCTGTTGCTATTGGGGCCGTGGATGGTGGAGCTTCAATTTTTGCAGTTGAACAACCCGAATTACATATCCATCCCGCAGTCCAGTGCCGCTTGGCAGACGTCATCATCCGAGCTTCAAAAAAGTTTCCAGAGCGGATATTCCTGTTTGAGACTCATAGTGAGCACATGATTCTTCGGTTGTTAAGGCGGATTCGAGAGACTTCAGCTGGATCCGTAAATCTGGATGGACAGGAACTTACAACCGATCAGCTTGGTGTACTCCATGTGGCTAAGGATGCGGTGGGGGTTGAGATCACGGAATTACAGATTACAGATGATGGTGATTTTGAAGAAGATTGGCCAGATGGATTCTTTGACGATCGTTCAGAGGAGTTGTTCTAATGCATCGCCATGTTGCCGTCGACCCTGAGCTTGTGGGGGCTGAATGGTCCCGCTGGCGTGACGTTGTTCGGGCTCAATTTGGGGCCGTGAATGGCCGCTGGATCGCTGACTTTCCAGAAAAGGAATGGAAGCAACGAGTACGTGACGCTGCAAAGGCGGCAAAAGAAGCTGGGAAACTAAAAAGAGTCAAATTTGATACGATCATCAATGATTTGCAAAAGGAGAATTTTTTGGTCCCTTGCAACGAGGTGTTTCGGAGTGAAGACATTAGTTGGATCGAAGCGGCAAGAGAAACACAAAGAGAAGATCATCATTGGGATGCCGTCCTGACCACAGAGGTCGAAGACCTAGCTGCACGGATTTATTCCTTTGAAAACGTAGAATACACTCAGACTGGCCTTGAATTACCCCGTACTTTGGTTGCCAAAACGGAAGCTGGTTTATTGGAGTTTGTTTCATCTCTTCTTCAGTATTCTGCGCAAGTTCGGTTTGTTGACCCAAACTTCAAGCCTGGGGAGCCGCGGTTTCAGGAGGTCACTCACAGCCTCTTGAATCAGGCCTATGAAGGGGTTAAACCCAAACGCTGCGAGTATCATTTAGAAGATAAGATGGGCCCTAAGGAGTTTAAGGATAATCTATATGCGTTTTTCCATGGAGAGGTTCCTCCGACAACGTTTGTGCGGTGGAAACGTATCGAGCCAAAAGACAAAGCTGAATCGATGCACTCCCGATATATTCTTACTGAGCGGGGCGGCGTAGGAATTGATTTTGGCTTGGACGCTGAGCCAGAGGTGGAAACTGACCAAACGACGGATGTCCACCGCATTGACTTCGCTTTACGCACAGAACGTTGGAATCAATTCTGTCCTCAAAAAGGGACGTTTGAGTTCGTAGATGCATGGATCGTGGATGACAAGGGCGTGAAGCAGGCGGACCGCCACAAAAACAAATTCAGAGTTGTGAACTGATGAACTTCCCAGCCAAAGGGCTCACCGACGGGGAGTAAGCTAAACTTTTGTTTACTCATGGTAAACACGGCTTTATAAAAACGGAGCCTGCTGGAGAGCGAATCCGAAATAGGTCGCAAAAAGG
>ENA-ORXR01001333-ORXR01001333.1-marine-metagenome-genome-assembly--contig:-NODE-1333-length-26420-cov-4.214782_pt1 | contig 26420 bp, 20 predicted proteins | sample MGYA00237866_ERZ511479 | MGnify/ENA metagenome assembly ERZ511479 | reverse complement strand
CCTGAGCCCGACGGACGTAGTGAACATTTCAGCGCTACCTAGCGATAAGAAGCGAGCACAACTAGAAGCGATTGAGGTCCCGAAGGTATTTTGGGGTTACGGTCCCGTATACGCAGCCTTTCCTAAGATTTTGATGGTACAATCTGGACTCTTTGGGGGTTTGCCAGCTGACAGCGATGAGGCAATTCGTTCCGAGATACGTCGGAAGTGCAGGAGTGATGTTCAAGAGACTGCTAATCTTGCAGTTGCAGATTCAATCATTGTTTGGCGCGACACTTATAAAGCTAGAGGCGTTTTAGTGTCGCCTGAACCATTTAGATCAACTACTGGTTCGATAAAGTTCTGTGCTGATGTTGCAGTAATTTTGAATGAAGAGTTGTATGTAATCAACTTGGATGTGCGCTCGAAAATGAGCCTCTCCGTCGGTGGCAAAGAACTTATGAAATCTCTGATTCACCATACTGCTCTCCTTGGTGACCTTAGAGAAGCTAAGGTTGCAATCTTGCGCACTCCAACTGTGTCAAAGGGCATTCGCAGATGCGTTTTGGAAAGCCTAAATGGCGCGCCGCTATTTTCGCATGATGAAGTTGATAATAAAATTCTAGAGACATACGCGATTTGGGAATTGATCCAGATGTCACGCCGCTCTGAGTCTGCAAAAGCAGCAGATGGCGACGCAGGTCCGTTGTTTGGTTAAGATACAGATCTGTTGTATATTACAAACTAAACAGGCCCCCATGTACCACTTCTTCTTCGCCATATACTCTATCGTCTTCACCACCCTCGCGTAGCCGTCATCGTCGTGGGCTATTTCTCGTGGCCCAGCATGATCACCTCTATGATCGTGGACGCCATAATCTCCTTCCCCGCCACCTACGCCGTCCTGAAACAAATGTACTGGTCCGCGCCTGCCTGAGGCTCAAGACCAAGCCGGACCGCTGGCACATCCGGTGATCCGGTGCTGTACGCGCGGTGCATGCGCGGTGTACACTGTGCAAGATGCCATTCCCCCTGATCCGAGGCCCCCATGACCCCCTGCATCCTTTGCGTTGCCATCACCGGCTCTGTCCCCACCAAAGCGGCCAATCCTGCCGTGCCGATCAGCATCTCCGAGCAGATCGAGAGCACCCACGCCGCCTATGAGGCCGGCGCCAGCATTTGCCACGCCCATGTGCGCAACGCGGATGAAAGCCCCTCGTCGGACCCTGACAAATTCGCGGCCCTGCAGGAGGGGGTTCGTGCCCATTGCCCCGATATGATCATGCAATTCTCGACGGGGGGCCGGTCCGGCGCGGGGGAGGAACGGGGCGGGATGCTGTCTTTGCGCCCCGATATGGCCAGCCTCAGTGTCGGCTCTAACAACTTTCCCACCCGCGTTTATGAGAACCCGCCGCAGTTGGTCGACTGGCTGGCAGAGCAGATGATCCGCTACGCGGTCAAGCCCGAGGTCGAGGCATTCGATCTGAGCCACATCCACAAGGCCGCCGAGATGAACCGTGACGGACGGATCGCGGGGCAGCTGTATATCCAGTTCGTGATGGGGGTAAAGAACGCCATGCCCGCCGACCGTGAGACGTTTGATTTCTACATCCAAACGCTGCGGCGGCTGGTGCCGGATGCGCAGTGGTGTGCCGCGGGCATCGGGGCGAACCAGCTGGTGCTGAACGAGTGGGCGATTGCAAGCGGCGGGCACACCCGCGCAGGCCTTGAGGATAACGTGAGGCTGGACAGGGATACGCTGGCGCCGTCCAACGCGGCGCTGATCCGGCGTGCTGCGGATCTGTGTGCGAAATACGACCGCCCCGTCGCCACGCCCGCGCAGGCGCGTCAGATACTAGGGCTGCGCGCGGGCTGAGCGCCCAACAACGGTGCCGCAGGTTGCGCGCCGCCGTCCAATAGCGCTGCAATCACGTCATGGCTGAACTGCCAGACCGCGTCGGTGTGAACCAGATGGTGTGTCAAAAGGCCCAGCGGCTCATCCCTGTCTGTGTGCCCTGTGCGCCGGTCGGCCAGCGTGGTGACCAGCGCGTCGATCAGCCTGTCGGGCGGAACAAGGCCGCGATTACCGCGCCAGAACACCGGATCGATATGGGTGTTGATCTGGCGCAGCCCTGCGGCGGGTCGGGCGGATATGCGCGGACCAAAGGTGGATACTGCGCCGTATTGTGCCGCCGCAAGCGTCGCCAGATGCACAGGCGCGATCCGGTTCCACGGCGGCACGAACAGCGGCACGGTGCGGTCGCCAAACCGGGCGCGCAGGACGGACAGCCCGCGCGGGATTTCATCAGCAGCCTGCGCGCGCGGGTGGCCGAACTCTGCCTTTTTGTCGCCCTCGGGGGCGTGGTTGCTGTGCCGCCAGCCGTGCACAACCGGGATCAGTCCGGCCTGCGCGGTGACGTAGGCCGGCAATGATGCCTCGACCAGATCGGGGATCACGGCCAGATGCACGGGCAGTCCCAGCTGGTCTGACAGGGTGGCCAGCCGGTCCAGTGCAGCTGTCGCCGCCACGGCATCATCGTCGCGCCACCACAGCGGCAGCGACAGGTTTTCACGTCGCCACAGGGCCAGCTCGGCCGTCAAGGGGGACCAGTCGGCGCGCATCACATTGCCCCGCGCAGCGCGTGGGTGATCGTCACAGTCTGCGCCGCCCCGTCAAAGCTGTGGCGCGCGGGCGTGCGTGTGGCCGCCATGACCTGCGCCAGCGCCTCGTTCAGCCGCGCAGGCGTCAGATCGGCACGCCGCAGTGTGGTCAGGTGATCACGACGCGACAGCGCTTGGGCGCGCAGGCCTTGCTCTACCTCGTTGCCCTCGTCAAAGGGGATGAACACAGCCGGTGTGCCCGCCTGTAAAATATCCAGCGCCGTGTTGTAGCCGCACAGCGAGACGGAGGCCGCCGCCCCATACAGCATTTGGCGAAAGTCCGGGCGGGCCTGTTCGATCAGCAGGTGGGGCGGGGCGCTTTTGCGCAGACGGGCGATGCGCGCCGCAGGATCAGCACCGCCGATCAAAAGGCGCGTACGCTGCCCGCTGGCCGCTGCCGCTTCCATTGCGGCCAGATACACCGGATCGCCCACATCCCCGCCGCCGGCGCTCACGATGATCTCGCCCGTACCGGTGCCCTGCGGGTGCGGGTGCGCAGGAGCAGGGGCAACAAAACCGGTGTAGTGCAGGGCCGCGCGCAAGCGTTCGCTCACCGGCCAGCTCAGCTCAAGCGGGGTGAGCGCGGGATCGGAATGGACCAGCACCGCGTCGTAGAATGCGGCAATCATCTCGTCTGCAAAGGCGGCTTTTCTGGGCTTGGACGGCGGGGCGAGGATGTCGCGGATCGACGCGCAGATCAACGGCGGCCTTGCCTGTGATTTTGCCGCCGTCAGAAGGGCCTGAAACTCGTCTCGCAGGATGCGGCGGCCAAAGGGGAACAGCTCTGTCAGGATAATGTCAGGGGCAAAGTCGTGGAGGGTGCCGAGCAGTTTCGTCTGCCGCGCCTTCATCGTCTGCGGCGATGCAAGCGTGTCCTCGCCCTCCAGCAACCGTGTGAAATCCACCCCGTCCGAGCGGACAGGCGGCAGTTGCACCAGCCCTTTGAAATCGCGGACCAGCAGCGGTGCGGGCATCCCGCCCGACACGACACAAACGCTGTCGCCCGCGCGCTGGTAGGCCTGTGCCAGCGTCAGCGCACGGCCCAGATGCCCCGTTCCCAGCAGATGCGTCACGACGATCATCACCTTCATGGCAGGCGCGCCTCCAGCCTGACAGGGTCGGGCAGCAGGCGCCAATGGTCCGCGCCGATCTCGATCACGAACAGGCGGTTGCGTTTGATGGCAAAGGGCGCTGGCCCGTCGAAATCCCAGCCCGATGCATGGGCCATCAGCACGCGCATTACACCGATGTGGCAGACGGCAACGGTGTGGCGCGACAGGGCTTGGGCCCAGGGGACCAACCGCGCGCGCAGGGCGGCGGGCGTTTCGCCATTCGGGGGCGTATAGTCCCAGCCCCATGTTTCGATGTCGCGGTGGTCGCAGGCGGGATCGGCACGCAGCTCGGCGGCGATGCGCCCCTCCCAATCGCCCCAGTCCATTTCCGTTAGGGCTGCGTCGGTGCGCGGCGCACGGTCTGCGACCAGTTGTGCGGTCTGTGCCGCGCGCGCAAGGGGGCTGGACCACAGATCGGCCTTGTTCCACGGGGCGGGCAGTTTTTGTGCGGCCAGTTGCGCGGTCGCGGCAGGGTCCAGTGGCACATCCGTGCGCCCTTGCACGCGGCCTTCGCGGTTCCAGGGGGTGTGGCCGTGGCGCAGCAGGGCAAGACGGATCATGCGACACCTGCCTGCGCCAGACCGGCGCGCAACGTCGCGGCAGCCGCGGGCAGCAAATGGTGTGCTGCAATTCGGGCGCGCAGATCAGCGGCATCCGGCGCAGGCGTTTGCGCAAAAGCGGCAAGGCCCGCTGCCCCCGATGCGGGCGCGGGGTAGGCGCGCGGAAACACAACATCGCGCACGCCGTCGCGGTCTTGTGCGATGACAGGCAGGCCGTGCGCTTGCGCCTCAATATAGGTCATGCCGAATGCCTCGTCCACGCCCGGCCAGAACAGCGCACCGGCGCGCAGATAGGCCTGTGACAATGCCGTTGTATCCAGCGCGCCAAGGAACCGTACACGCGCGCCCAGCGGGGTCATCGCCGCAGCAACCTGCGCGCGGGCGGGCCCGTCGCCTGCAATCTCCAGCGTGACGTGCGCGGGCAGCAGCGCCAGTGTTTGCGCGATCAGGGTATACGAGGCCAGTTTGGCCCGCTCGCGCATCATGCCGACAGCGAGCAGATGCGTGCCGCCTGCCTGAGGGGGCAGATCGTGTCGCGGCAGGAAGGGCCGCAGGTGTAGCAGGGTTTGCCCCGCAGGAGCGTACTCTTCCAGCGCCACGCGGTCCCGCGCGGTGAGGTAAAAGATCACATCGGCGGCATCACAGGCTGCTTCCGCGCGACGGGCAAAGGCATCCCACGGCCCGCCCAGACGTTTGCGCGCGCGGGTCGCCTCGATCAGCAGGTAGGGGATGCGCAAGGCGCGCGCTGCGGCAGGGCCCAGCAGATCGGGCGCTTTGTAATAATTGTGATAGGTGATCCACGCCTGCCAACCCTCTGTGCGCCCTTGGGCAATCAGATCGGGCAAGGCTGCGTCTGCCTGCGCGATCAGGCGCGATTGCAACGCGGGGTCGCCTGCGGGGTCGCGGCTCCGCAAACCGGCAGGCTGTGCGACCTGCGCGCCCGCAACCTCTAATGCGCGCAGCAGGGCGCGGGCCATTGCGCGATCGCCCGACGGTACGGGATCGGCGGGCGGTTTCAGAGGCGCGTAAAAGGCCAGCCGCATCAGGCGCTTTTCAGTAAGGCGCGCAGGCGGTCCGCCAGATGTGCGATGCCGGGGGCCATCGTGAATTCCGCATGCAGGCGCGTGTGGGCGGCCTGTGCCAGACGGGGCCCAAGGGCGGGATCCTGCGCGATTTCTTGCATCGCTGCGGCAAAGGCCTGCGGCGTGTCCCTGGCCAGCAGCCCGTGCGTGCCGGTAGTGATGAATTCGGGGATGGCCGAGACAGGCGTGGACAGGATCGGCAGCAGCTGGCTTGCCGCTTCCATCAGGACGTTGGGCAGACCGTCGCGGTCGCCGTCGGCGGCAATGCGCGAGGGCAGCACGAACAGATCGGCGCGGCGCATGGCGGTGATGACCTCGGGCTGGTCACACGCGCCGCGCCAGGTGATGCGGTCGGCCACACCGGCTGCCTGCGCGCGGTCGCGCATCACGCTGTCCAGCTCCCCGCCGCCGATGTGGGTCCAGTGCCAGTCGAGGCCGGCAGGCAGCAGGGCCAGCGCATCGATCAACGTGTCAAACCCCTTCTTCTCGACCAGTCGCCCGACTGACATCATCCGCAGCGGCGCGTTCGTGTCGCGCAGGGCACGGTCGGGCGGGGCGGGAAAGCGGTCCAGATCCAGCCCGTGATAGACCAGATCGACGCGCGTCGGCGTGTCGGCGAGCCCCTGCAAGTGCTCTGCGCCGAAGCGGGTGCAGGTCGCGCCGAAATCCGCGCCGTGGGTGGTGGCATCCAGCTTTTCGCGCAGCTCCCACTCCGGCGAGGTCCAGATGTCTTTTGCATGGGCCGAGAACGACCACGGGACCCCGCGCAGGATCGCGGCATAGCGCGCCACAGACGAGGGCGTGTGCAGGAAGTGGGCATAGAGCGCTTCGAGCGTGTCGCCTGCCTCATGCGCCAGAACGCAGGCCTGCCCCCAGCGGCGGCGGCGGTTGGCGGTGTTGTCGCGCGCCAGATCAGCGGCATAGGCGGCGGCGGCGGCGTCAAAACCGGGCAGGGCGGTGACGGCGCCCATCGCCTCATGGACGCGGCGCGGCTCCTCGCTCAGATACTCGGGGAGGTAGCGGAGGCGGGCCTGCAAGCGGTCGTGTAGCGGATGGGTTTTCGTGTCGGTCGGGTGGCGCAGGGACCACAGATCAAACCGGAGGCCCGCGTCCTCGAGGGCGACAAGTTCTTGTGCGATGAACGTCTCGGACAGGCGCGGCCAGCCTTTGACCACCACGGCGAGGGGGGGTGTGTCTGTCATTGTGAGTCCTCTGTCTGTGCCATGAGCGCGCGGCCGCGGGCGACCACAACGTCCAGCCCGTCCAGCAGCCCGTCGGCGCCGGCCTGTGACGGTTTTTGCTGGCCGGGCAGGGCGCGGATCGCGGCGATCATCGCCTCCACTGTCATGCCGTCGCGCCCGTCATCCAGCATGCGCACAAGGCCCAGCTCCTCGGCGCGGCTGGCCCTGATCCATTGTTCAAGACGCGGGACGGTGCGCGGCACGATCACCGCGCGCTGGTCAAAGCTGAGGACTTCGCAAAACGTGTTGTAGCCGCCCATGCAGATCACGCCCTGCGCGTGGGCGAACAGCGTCTCGATCCGGCTGTCGAATCCGGTGGCGATGACCCGCCCGCCCAAACGCTCGACGCGGGCATCCATTGCCTCGCGTACCTCGCCCGACAGGAAGGGGCCGTAGACCAGCATCGCCTGCGGGCCCAGCGTGGGATCGGCCTCATAGGCGTCCAGCACAAGGCTGACCATCGCGGCACCGTCGCCGCCACCGCCGGGGGTGATGAGGATGTAGGGCGCGTCGGGCACGTCGGCGGCATCGGTCAGTTCGCGCCGCAAGTAGCCGGTGTAGTGCATGCGTGCGCGGGTTGCTGCGCTGAATGGCAGGCCGCTGGTCGGGTCATAGATGCTTTCGACGCCGTAGACCCAGAGCTCGTCGTAATAGGCTTCGGCAGCGGCGACCGATCCTTTGCGCTCCCACTCTGCGGCGAGCACGCGCGGCTCGTCCAGCACATCGCGCAGGCCCAGCACAACGCGGCAGTCCCCCTTTGCCTGCAACCACTCGAGCGTCGCGAGAAGCTCCCCCCGAAAGCCGGCCGGCTCCTTATCGACGATCAGCAGGTCGGGTTTGTACTGCTCGACCGCCGACTGGATCAGGCCCGCGCGCAGGTTCGTCGTGGCGTCGATGTCAAGGCCAAGCGTCGAGCTGACGTAAGAGCCGTCGCGCAGTTTCGTCACACCCGGCAGGCGAATGTGGTCGACCCGTTCGGGAAAGGTGAACCGCCCCGCCACAGGAGAGCCGGTGAGGATGATCGCAGAGGCCTGATCGTCCCCCGCCGTCAGCGCCGTCGCAAGCGCACGGCTGCGGCGCAAATGGCCCAGACCAAAGGTGTCGTGACTGTACAGCATCACGCGGCGCGTCGGCGCGCGGGCGGCGGCATTGGCAATGGCCTGTTGCGGCATGGCGTGTCTTTCGTTCGTTGCTGGCAGGCTCATAGCCTCAGGTCGCTGCCTGATTTGCCGAATATTCCCTTGATGTCGTACAGCACGGCACCGTCTTTGCCAAAGGCGCGAATGGCATCGCTGCCCAGAGTGACGTATTCGCGGTGGCCCACGGCGACGATGATTGCATCGAAATCGCCGGGCTGCGGTGTCTCGACCGCTGTGACCCCGTGATCCTTTTGCAGACGGTCGGCACCCACCCACGGGTCATGCACGACGGCCTGAACGGCGTAATCGCCCAGCTCGGCCACGATGTCGGCCACACGGGTGTTGCGGGTGTCGGCGCAGTTTTCCTTGAACGTATAGCCAAGGATCAGCACCCGCGCGCCGCGCAACTCTGTCCCGCGCTTGAGCATGGCCTTCACCAGCGTTTGCGCCACATGCGCGCCCATCGCGTCATTGATGCGCCGGCCGGCCAGAATAACCTCCGGGTGATAGCCCAGCTGTTCGGCGCGGTAGGTGAGGTAGTAGGGATCGACGCCGATGCAATGCCCGCCCACAAGACCGGGTTTGAACGGCAGGAAGTTCCACTTGGTGCCCGCTGCCTCCAGCACCTCCAGCGTATCGAGGCCAAGGCGCGCAAAGATCAACGCGAATTCATTGACCAGCGCGATGTTGAGGTCACGCTGTGTGTTCTCGATCACCTTCGCCGCTTCTGCTGTCGCGATGGAGGACGCGCGGTGCAGCCCGGCCTTTACCACGGGGGCATAGACCTCCTCGACCCGCGCCAGCGTCGCATTGTCCTGCGCGGCGATAATCTTGATCACATTTTCCATCGAATGTTCGGCATCGCCGGGGTTCACGCGTTCGGGGGAATAGGCCAGTTTGATCTGTGTGCCGGTTTCAAGGCCGCTGCCCGCCGCAAGGGCGGGGCCACAGATGTCTTCGGTGACGCCGGGGTAGACCGTGCTTTCGAGGATAACGAGCGCGCCATCGCGCAGATGTGGCGCGACAGAGGCGCAGGCGCCAAGGACCGGCCCCAGATCGGGGGCCTTGGCATCGGTGATGGGCGTGGGCACGGCAATGATAAAGGCGCTGTGCCCTGCCAGATCAGCCGCGTCATGGGAAAACCGCGCGCTGGTCGCGGCCACTTTTTCATCCGCGATTTCCCCGTTGGGATCGGTGCCTGCGCGCAGGGCTGTGACCACAGGCGCATGAATGTCGAACCCCGTCACTTTGAACCCCGCGCGCGCCAGTGCCAGCGTCAGCGGCAGCCCGACATAGCCAAGGCCCAGAACGGCAATTTTTTCACGGGGCGCGCTGATGGTCATAAGGGATCCTTGGACGTTTTGCAGGGCGGCGACACGGCGCAGACCCCGCACCGCTATGGCATGAAAGACAGGCTGAGTAAAACAGGACAAACCCGCGATCTGAATGGCAGGTGGGGCGTGGCCTTTGCATTTGCAATGATCCAGCCCAACCCCTAGCGTCACGTCTGTGTGAGCGCCACCAAGATGCCTTGGCCGAAATGGAGATTGTGACCATGAGAATGCGGATGCTGTGGGTGGCGCTGCTGTGCCTGTGTTGCGTGACAACGATGCCCATGCCGGTGAATGCGCAGGGTGTAACCAGCCTGCTGACGGGGGGCGGTGACGCGGGCGCGCAGGCGGAACCCGGACTGGTCGAGGCGCTGCGGCAGGCGGGCGAGAACGGCGTCGGCATCATCGTGATCGACACCGAGGGCCGCGTGGTTACCCAGACCGAAGCGCCGGTCGTGGCTGCGCCTGTGGCCGACGCCCCCTCCCGCCTGATGAAGGCGCAGGAGAATGCGGATTTCGTCCGCGATGCCCTGTTCGAGCGCTTGGGCCAGATGCCCGCCGCCTTCAACGAGGTCGTCTATATTCTGCGCGCCGCCTCGCCGGACGGGACAATTTTGCTGTTCGGCAAGTTGCTGCTTTTCAGTCTGGTGCTGTTCGGGGCGGGCATCGTGTTCGAGAGCGAGATTTTCGGCAAGCGTATCATGAAGCGGTTTGTCGTCAGCCGCATTCAGGCCGCGCCGAAAGGCTATGCCGAAAAGATGCCCTTTCTGGTGTTCCGGTTTGTTACGGGCGTAGTCGGCATTCTGGTGTCGATGGCCGTTGCCTATGTGATCGGGGCGGTATTCCTGCCGCCGCTCACGGACAGCGCGGTGCAGTTTACGGTCACCCTCATCAACCTCGGCTATTTTGCCTGTCGCTTTTTCGCGGTGCTGTGGCGGATGATCCTGTCGCCCTATCTGTCGCAATACCGGATTCCGAATTTTTCGGACCGCGATGCAAAGCGCCTGCACCGCTGGTTGTGGAGCGTCGCCAGCGTGGATGTCTGTGCCATTCTGTTCAGCGTCTGGATCGGGGAGCTGGGGCTGAACTATGACATCTATGCGCTGGTGACGGCATCGCTGGCGGGTGTGGTGGTGTTGCTCAATATCGTGATGGTGCTGGTGAACGGTCGGGCCATTTCAGCCGCGTTGCGCAACGGCAACTCGCCCGAGGACAGCGGCGCGCTGGTGCGGTTTGTCAGCCGCATCTGGGCACCGGCGGTCGTGCTGTACGTCGTGTTCGCGTGGTTTGTGCTGACGATTGATCTGGTGCTTGAGCAGCCCCAGTCCATCCCGCTGATCGCGGGCGCTTATGGCATCGTGATCTCGATCATCGTGGTCTACGGCGTGGTCAATTACGGGATCGAGCGTGGATTTTCACGCGCGCGGGTACTGCGGCTGATGCGCGAAAAGCAGGAGGCGCTGGAGGCCGCAGAACAAGAGCGTCTTGCCGCCGAGGCCCTGGCCCGGCGCGCATTGCAAGAGGACGGACCGGACCCCGACGCGCCCGCGCAGACCGCGCTGGAGGGGGTGAGCGCCGCAGGCCCGCTGGCCGCGCGGATCGAACCTGCGCAGGCCTATGCGCCCGCGCCCGAGCTACCCGAATTGACCGAGCAGGAGCGCGCGGCGCTGGACGATTCCGCGCACCACCACCACGGGCCGGTCCTTGATAGTTTCGAGGCGCTGGCGCGGCGGGTCGCAGGCATTCTGGCGTTTGTGGCGGGGGCCTATGCCTTCTTTTCGATCTGGGACAACGACAGCACCCGTATGGTCGAGAGCGTTTTCGACAGGCTGCTTGATATGATTGTCGTGATCTTTCTGGGCTACGTCATCTATCATGCGTTCCGCATCTGGATCGACACCAAGATTGCGGAGGAAACCGGCGATGCAGAGGAGGCAGAGCTGGGCGACGAGGGGAGTGCGGCGTCCTCGGCCTCGCGGTTGGCCACGCTGCTGCCGCTGTTCCGGAACTTTACCCTGATCCTTGTCGTCGTCACCATCGCGCTGATTGTGCTGATGGAGATCGGCGTGAACGTAGGCCCGCTGTTTGCGGGGGCGGGGATTGTGGGGGTGGCCGTCGGCTTTGGCTCTCAGGCGTTGGTGCGCGATATTTTTGCGGGGGCGTTTTTCCTGTTCGACGATGCGTTCCGCAAGGGCGAGTATCTGGATGTCGGCGGGGTGAAGGGCACGGTCGAGAAGATCTCGGTCCGGTCCTTCCAGCTGCGTCACCATCTGGGCGCACTGCATACCATTCCATTCGGCGAATTACAGGTGATGACCAACTACAGTCGCGATTGGGTAATCATGAAACTGCCCCTGCGCGTGACCTATGACACGGATGTGGAAAAGGTGCGCAAGCTGATCAAAAAGCTGGGCGTGGCGTTGCTGGATGATCCGGTGATCGGGCAGAATTTCATCGCCCCCCTGAAATCGCAGGGCGTGATCGAGATGCAGGACAGTGCGATGATCATCCGCGTGAAGTTTATGACCAAGCCGGGGGATCAATGGCTGGTGCGTAAACGTGTCTATGAGGATATTCGCGAGTTATTCGAGCGTGAAGGCATTAAATTCGCGCACCGCGAGGTCACTGTGCGGCTGGCGGACGGAAAGGTCGATGACCTGACCGAGGAGCAAAAGCAGAATGTGGCGGCGGCGGCCCATGCCTCGCTCGAAGAGGAAGTGCTGGAGGGGGCGCCCGGCGAGAACAGTGGCGATGATCGCTGACGCTTGAACGCGCGGGGCTGCGGGCTAGCTGAAATCTAGTCAATAGTCTTTGGAGAACCCTTATGTCGCGTCTTTCGCATGCCAATCGCCGCCAGTTTTTGCTGACCACCGCCGCTGCGACAGGGGCGGTGACGATCCTGCCCTATGCGGCGCGTGCCGCCGCCCATGCCACTGACAGCTTTGAGACACCTGCGGGCCCGATCAGCATCTCGCCTGTCTCGCATGCGTCGTTCGTGGCGCAGACCCCCATTGGAGTGATCTATGTCGATCCGGTCGGGGGCGCAGAGGCCTATGCCGCTTTTCCACCTGCCGATCTGGTTTTGATCACGCATGAGCATGGAGATCACTATAATCAGGAAACGCTGGCCGGTATCGTGGTCGAGGGCACGCAGATCATTGTAAACCCCGCCGTGATGGCAAAGCTGCCCGAGGCGATGCGCGCGCAGGCGAGCGAGGTGGCAAATGGCGGCACAGCGATTTTCAAGGAACTGAGCATTGATGCGATCCCTGCCTATAATACGACCGAGGCGCGCAAGAATTTCCATCCGCAGGGGCGCGACAACGGCTATGTCCTGAACTTTGAAGGGTTCCGAATGTATGTTTCGGGCGACACAGAGGACATCGCTGAAATGCGTGCGCTGGAGAACATTGATCTGGCGTTTGTGTGTATGAACCTGCCTTTTACAATGGATGTGGCTGCTGCCGCGTCTGCTGTGGCCGCATTCAAGCCGCGTTTTGTCTATCCCTATCACTACCGCGGGCGTGACAATGGTACGCAGGATCCGGCGGAATTTGCAGCGCTGGTCGGGGCGGATACGACAGTGAAAATGGGCGGCTGGTACGGGTAATATTTACCAGGCAGGCCGTGAGGCCTGTCTGGTAAATACGAGAGGCGCTGCCTCTCGCGCTCTCCGGAGTTTTTTGGAAAAATGAAGGTGGGGCGCGGCGGGGAACTGCGGCGTCTGTTTTGTCAGGAACGGTAGGGGTCGAGGGAGGCGCGCAGACCGTCCCCGAGGAAGTTGAAGGCCAGCACGACCACGATGATGGGCAGCATGGGGATGGCCGTCCAGGGGTAGATTTCGATGCTGGCGAGGTTTTGCGCATCGTTGAGCATCACGCCCCAGCTGACGGCTGGCGCGCGCAGGCCGAGGCCCAGAAAGCTGAGGGCCGTTTCGCCGAGGATCATCGCAGGGATCGACAGGGTGGCGCTGGCGATCAGGTGCGACATGAAATTCGGCAGCAGGTGGCGGCGGATCACGCGCGAGGGTTTAGCCCCCATCATTTCGGCGGCACGCACATATTCCTCTTCGCGCAGGGACAGGAATTTGGCGCGCACCGCGCGGGCGAGGCCGGGCCAGTCGAGAATGCCGAGGATGATGGAGATGACAAAAAAGACCGCGACCGGACCCCAGTTGGAGGGGACGGCCGCCGACAGGGCAAGCCACAGCGGCAGCTCTGGCAGGGAGCGCAGGATTTCGATGGCGCGGTTGATCGTCCAGTCGGTTCTGCCGCCAAAGTAGCCTGCCATTGCGCCGAAAAAGATGCCGAGGATGAAGCTGACTGTGATCCCAATGATGCCGACGGTGAGCGAGAGTTGCGCGCCGTACAGGATGCGGCTGAAGACGTCGCGGCCCAATCTGTCGGAGCCCCACAGGAAGACTGTGGCGCCAGTGGGCGCACAGAACAGATGCGTGTCCGACGGGATCAACCCTGCGATTTTATATTCGGCCCCTTCGCAAAAGAACTGGAGGGGCATCGGGCGTGTTGTGTCGACGGTATAGCGCCAGCGGTAGTTCTCGAGGTCGGCGACGGCAGTGGTGGGGTAGACGTAGGGGCCGATAAACGCCCCGTCGTGCCACAGGTTTATCTCTTGGGGCGGGTGATAGAGGTAATCGGCGCTGCGTTCATTCGCGGTGTAGGGCGCGATAAAGCCCGCGACCGGCAGGACCAGATAGCACACCAGCAAGAAGATGCCGCAGATCAGGCCCAGTTTGTGTCGGCGGAACTTGCGCCAGATCAGCACGGTGCTGGGGGCGTCGAATTCGGCGCGCTCGGGCGCGGAGAGATCTGCCTGCTCGGACCACGGGGCGGTGTCGACAAAGCGGTTGTCGGGTTGGATGCTCATTCGCGTTGCCCACCCATCCGGATGCGCGGATCAAGCAGCATCAGCAGCACGTCCGAGATCATCGTGCCGATCAGCGTGAGCAGTGCGACGAACATCAGCACGAAGGCGGCAAGGAACTGGTCTTGGGATTTGAGCGCGGTGAGCAGGGACGGCCCGATCGTTTGCAGCCCCAGCACCACCGAGACCAGCACGGAGCCGGAGACCATTGCAGGCAGCAGGTTTCCGATGTCCGCGACAAAGGGGTTGAACGCCATGCGCAGCGGGTATTTGCGCAGCATCTTGCCGGGCTTCATGCCCTTGGCGATGGCGGTTTCGACGTAGGGTTTGCTCAGCTCGTCCAGCATGTTGGCGCGCAGGCGCTGCATCATCGCGGCAGCCCCCGAGGTGCCGATCACAAAAGTGGGCACGATCAGGTGGACAAGGATGGATTTGACCTTGTCCCACGACATCGGCTCCCCCTCGTACTCGGGGGCCATGAGGCCGCCGATGGGCAGGTCGAAATATTTGTGCCCGTAGTAAAACAGGATCAGCGCCAGCAGAAAGTTCGGTGTGGCAAGGCCCAGATAACCGACAAACCCCGCCGTATAGTCCACCCAGGTTTCCGATTTGGCAGCCGCCAGCACGCCCAGTGGCAAGGCCACGACATAGACGAACAGGACAGCGGCCAGATTGACCAGCACGGTGAGCCACAGCGCGTCGCCGACGATCTCGCTCACGGGGCGGTCGAATTCGAACGACCAGCCGAAATTGCCCTGAATCAGTCCTGAAAATCCTTGCGGGCCGGGCATGAAGCCGGCCCAGATCATGTATTGCTCCCACAGGGGGCGGTCGAGGGCGTATTCGGTGCGCAGGAATTCGGCTTTGGCGACCCCTTCGGCCTGCCCCGTGGCGCGCAGCTCCGCGATCTGGTTGCTCAGGAAGTCACCGGGGGGCAAGTTGATGATGGTGAACACAAGGATCGACACGATCCAGAGCGTCAACAGCATCGTTGCGAACCGGCGAATGGCATAGAGCAGAATTCTCATTGGGTGACCTGCATGAAGGCGTCATCGAAAAAGAATTCGTCGATGCGGTGAATGCCGAAGTGGGAGCCGGGATTATAGGCCCAGATGCCCGTTTCGGGGACGTTGCGCAGGCGGCGGGAGACGACAACAGGCTGGGGTGCGCCCGACAGGATGCCGATGGCGAATTGCTGTTGGGCGTGGATGGCCAGCATTTCCTCCCAGATTGCGGTGCGTTCAGCGGGGTCGTCGGTGCGTGACCAGTTCGCCTCAAGCGTGAGCAGACGTTGGGCGGCGGGCATGTCGGGCGCTTCTCCGGCTTGTCCTTTGGTCTGGAAATACTGCCCCCATTTGGGCCATGCGAAAAACTCCTGACGGGTTGGCGCCAGATAATCGGGGGAGGTTTGCGCAGTGGGCAGGCCGTTGTCCCAGCCGTACCAGGTGGCTGCCATGCCGGTGCCCGCATAAATCCGGTTGCGCAGGATGTCGCGGTCCAGCGGGCGCATGATCAGGCGGATGCCCAGATCGCGCCATGTGTCGGTGATGATCGTCAGCGCGTTTTCTTCCTCCTGACGCTCGCCCGCGGTTTCGATCACGAATTCCATCGGGCGCCCGTCCGGCAACAGCCGCAGCCCGTTGGGCGCGCGTGCCGTCAGGCCCATCTCGTCAAGCAGGCGATTGGCGTGGTCCAGATCCATCTGCGCCCAGGCGCCCAGATCGGCCGGATTGAACAGCGGGCTTTGGGCCAGCGCGGTCATGCCCCCTTCGGTGCCCAGCCCGAAATAGAGCGCGCGGTTGATCATGCGCCGGTCGATGCCAAGGCTGAGCGCGCGGCGAAACCGCACGTCGCGCATGACCTTGCGCCAGACCGGATCGGCAAAGTTGAGGTTGGGGTAAATCGCAATCTGGCTGGCCGCGCCATTGGCCCACAGCAGCGTGCGGTAATTCCCGCCGTCCTTTTCACCCTTTTTGAGGATTGCCACATCGCGGAAATCAAGACCGCGCGCCTGAAGGTCGACCTCCCCTGCGTTGGCTTTCGCCGCGACCAGCCCGCCCCCCACGACCGTCATCTGCACCACGTCGATATAGGGCAGCTGCGTGCCGGCGGTGTCGATGCGGTGGTAGTAGGGGTTGCGCACGAACAGATTGCGCGAAGTGGGCCTGCCCGAGGCATTCATCCACGGCTGCAACGTAGGCTGGTCGGGGTTGTCGAATTTATACATGTTGTCGCGCTTGTTGTGCAGCGCAGCCCAGCTTTTGACACGGGTGTATTCGATCTCTTCTTCCAGAAAGTCGGGGTCGGCGAAATCAATGTGGAATTGTTTGAGGTAATGCGCGGGTCGGTAGATGAATGGCGGGCTGGCCTGTGCCAGCAGCGGCAGAAACGCAGGGTTGGCAGCGTCCCATTCGAACACGACCGTCAGCGGATCGGGGAAAGTGACGCGGCCCAGCTTGCCCTCCACGCTCATCCATTCGGGGGGGCCTGAGGGGGTGATCTGGTCGTTGTTGGCGATGTTTTCCCACCAATAGGCAAAATCGGCAGAGGTAAAAGGCGCCCCGTCGGACCAGCGGTGGCCTGCCCGCAGATGAAGCGTGAAGCGGCGTTCGTCCTCGACCTCCACGGCGCGCAGGATGTCCGGGCGCAGCGTGTAGTCGGGCGCATAGCCGACCAGCCGCGCATAGCCGTAGACGACCATCTGGCGAATGTCCTTGCTGCGCGAGACAAGCGTGCGCAGGGTGCCGCCCTGAATGCCAAGGGTGCGGCCCTTCGCCTCGACGTCGACGACCAGCGGTTGTGCGGGAATGCGCGCGGCGGCGGATGGCAGATTGCCCGCGCTGACCTCGCTCGCCCAAAAGCTGCTTTCGGTGACGGCAGGGCTTTGGGCGGCGGCGGGCAGGGGCAGGGCCAGCAGCGGTGCCAGCATCAGGGCGGCGGCGGTGATCCAGACTCTAGGCATGCATGCGCACCTTATGGCCCGGCTCCAGCTCGCGCAATGCGGGGGCGGCGTGGCCCTCAAAGCGGAAGTTTTCCGGCCAGCCGGCAGGATCGCCCGCGCCCTTCGCCACCAGATCAAGGTCGATGGGGCGGGTGATGTCGGGTTCCGGCTGGGCGGCGATCAGCGCGCGGGTGTAGGGGTGCTGCGGGTTGTAGAACAGCGTGTCGGGGGGCGCTTGCTCCACGATCACGCCGGCGCGCATCACGGCCACTTCGTCCGCGATGCGTGCGACCACGGCCAGATCGTGACTGATGAAAAGATAGCTCAGGCCCGCCTGATCGCGGATGTCCTCCAGCAGGCCCAGAATTTGGTCCTGCACCGAGACATCGAGCGCGCTTGTCGGCTCGTCGCAGACCAGCAGTTTGGGCCCCAGCGTGAGCGCACGCGCGATCGACAACCGCTGGCGTTGCCCGCCTGAAAACGCATGCGGATAGCGCGGCAGCATGTCGGGGCTGAGGCCGACCATGCGGATCATCTCGGCGGCTTTGTCGCGCCGTTCGGACCGCGTGCCGATGTTGTGAATCTCCGACGGTTCCATCAGCGCATCGACGACGCGCATCCGCGGGCTGAGCGAGGAATAGGGATCCTGAAACACCATCTGCGCATCGCGCTGGAAGTGGCGGCGCTGGGCGTTCGACATGTCGTGAACCCTGACAGGCGCCTCGCCTTTGCGTGCGCAAAACAGGACCTCGCCGCCCGCGTCTGGCAGGATCGCACCAAGTGCCACGCGCGCGCAGGTCGTTTTGCCAGAGCCGCTTTCCCCCACCACGGCCAGCGTTTTGCCGCGCGGCAGGTGCAGGGTTACATCGCGGCAGGCGGTGACGACTTCGGGCGCGCGCCAGCCACCTGTGCGCAGGGTAAAGGTTTTTGTGACGCCCCGGATGTCGAGGATCAGATCGCTTTCGGGACCCGTTTGCACATCCGTGCGGGCAGGGCCCGCCACCTCGGGGATGACAGGTGCGGCGGCGAACAGCTTTTTGGTATAGCCGTGTGCGGGGGTGCCCAGGACCTGCTGCGCGCTGCCCGCCTCCATCACACGGCCCTTGTTCATCACGACGACCTTGTCGGCCATGTTTGCGACGACGCCCAGATCATGCGTCACGAGGATCACGGCCATGCCCGTCTCGCTCTGCAACTCTTTGATCAGGCCCAGCACCTGCGCCTGTGTGGTCACATCCAGCGCGGTGGTTGGCTCATCCGCGATCAGCAGGTCGGGTTTGGATACCATCGCCATCGCGATCATCGCCCGCTGCCGCATGCCGCCCGACATCTCGAAGGGATAGCTGTTCCACGCGCGCTCGGGATCATTAAAGCCGACGCGGGTGAATTGCTCCAGCACTTTAGCCTTGGCCTTTGCGGCGGAAATGCTGCCGTGCAGATGCAGCACCTCGGCCACCTGATTGCCCAGCCGGTGCAGCGGCGAGAGGGAGCGCATGGGCTCCTGAAAGATCATCGAGATGCGGTCCCCGCGCAGGCTGCGCATCTGTGCGGGCTTGCAGGCCAGCAGATCGCGCGCGGTGCCGCCGTGGGTGTAGGTGATCTGGCCGCTGCGGACCTGCCCGCTGGCAGGCAGGATGCGCAGGATCGACCGGCAGGTCAGCGTCTTGCCAGAGCCGCTTTCCCCTACCAGCGCCAATGTCTCGCCTTGCTCCACGCTGAACGAGACGTCCTGAACCACAGGCGCCGCGTGTCCAAATCCAATGGAAAGTGATGTCACATCCAGCAGTGGCATGTCTGATCCTTGTCCCTTGGCGCGGAGTGAACCCGAATAATCCCCCCGCGTCCAGCGCTGTTGCCTTGGCGGGCGCAATCGCTTTGTCCTTTGCCCCGCATTGCGTCATATCCTGTGGCAATGCCAGCATCCAAGGAACATACCCATGACCCGACTTGACCTGTTTATCGCCCGCATGGTGTCCCAGCGCGCCTGTATCGACCATGCCGTTGCGCTGACCGCCGGCATGTCCGGTCCGGTGTTCGAGCTGGGGCTGGGCAACGGGCGCACGTTCGACCATCTGCGTGCCCGCGTGACCGACCGCGATATTTTTGTCTTCGAACGGGCAGTCGCGTCTAACCCTGCCAGCACGCCGCGCGACGACCAGCTGGTGCTGGGGGATGTGTTCGACACGCTGCCGCTGATGCTGGCCGACCACGGGCCGACGGCCAGTTTTGCCCATGCCGATCTGGGTGGTCACAACCTTGAGAAAAACGATGCCTTTGCGCGCGCCGTCTCACCGCTGATCGAGGCGGTGATGGCGCCAAAAGGAATCATGGTGTCCAGCGACCGGATGTATTTCGAGACAATGACCGCGTTGCCCCTGCCCGAAGGGGCGATGGATGGCCGCGCGTTTATCTATTCCAAAACATAAGGATAGGGCCCTGCTGTGGCTCTGGTGTGCGCATCTGTAAATGGGCGCGCACAACTTTTGCTTGCGCGATAGACAGTCAGCGCCTAGCGTGCGGATGTAATAGTGAAACATTGTTTTGCACAGTAAAACAAATCCTTGGGAGGGGACTACCAATGAATTTTCTGAAAAAGACAGCTCTTGCAGCCGCCATGTCCGTTCTGGCCACCGCCAGCTACGCCGAAACCACATTGATCCACGGCGAGGCAGGCCCGAACCGTGGTGCGCGCGCTGTGGCGTTGCAGTGGTTTGCCGATCAGGTTGCCGAACGCTCGGCCGGTGATCTGAAGATCGACGTGCAATGGGGTGGCGCGCTGTTCAAGGCCAAGGCCGCGATGCAATCCATCGGGGACGGCGTGGCAGATATGGGCAGCGTGATCGCGGTCTACTACCCGCAGGAAATGGCCGCCTATGGCATTGCCGATTTGCCGATGAACAACCCCGACGCCTGGGTTGGCATGCGTGCAACGGATGAATTGATGCGCACGGACGCCATGCAGGCCAGCTTTGCCGATCGTGACCTGCGCTATATCGGGACATGGACGACCTCGCAGGTCAACATCGGCTGCAAGGACACGGCCATTCGCAGCGTCGCGGATATCGCGGGCAAAAAAGTGCGCGGCGTTGGCGCCTATGGCAAAGTCATGGGCGAAGAGGGGGCGAACCTTGTCTCCATGTCGATCTATGACGCCTATCAGGGCCTTGATACGGGGCTGATTGATTGCTCGCAGGGCTATTCCTATGCTGTTGCCGCGCTGAAACAAGCCGAAGTCATGACCAGCTACACCCTGCTGAACTGGGGTCAGGTCGGGGGTTTGGGTATCTTTATGAACCTCGACGCCTATGAGGATCTGAGCGCGGCGCAGCAGGAGGTCATCAACAAGACCGGCATGGACATGGCGGACGAGTTCGGGCGCCTGATCACCAAGGCGAACGAGGATGCGATTGCCTCCATGAAAGAGCAAGGCGTCGAGATCATCGAGCTGCCTGCTGAAGAGCGTGCCAAGCTGGTCACCTCGGGCGAGAAGTTTCTGGATCAATGGGTCGAGACGGCAAATGCTGGTGGCCTTGACGGGGCTGCGACGCTGGCCACCTACAAAGAGCTGCTGGCAAAATACACCGCCGAGCGGGACGCCAATGGCTACCCTTGGGCAAAAGCGACCAACTAGGGCATCGCCTTTGACAACAGGCGGGGCGTGCGCGCCCTGCCTGACACGCCGATCCCCCCGAAATGACACAAGGAGCCGGACCCATGCTGGTGCCGCTTGAGAAAATATTGCTCGCGCTGGGCGCTGTGGCCGTGATTTTGCTGGGGGTGCTTATCACCTCGAACGTGATTGCGCGCGCTGTGTTCAACTCCTTTATTCCCGACAGCGTGATCATGGTGCGCGAACTGATGGTGGCCGCGATCCTGCTGCCGCTGGCCGCCGCCACCACGCAGCGCGCCCACGTCAGCGTCGCCTTCCTGTCGGACCGCTTCAACCCGCGCTTTCGCAGCTGGCTGATCGTTGCAGGCTCGCTGGCGGGGATGATCGCGCTGGCGCCGCTGATCTACAAAGGGTTCCTCGAACTGCTCAAGGTGATTGAACGCGGATCGTTCTTTTCGGGTGATCTGGATTTGCCCAAATGGCCCGGCTACCTTTTCTTTGTCCTTGGACTGGGGGCGGCATGGCTGCGACTGGCCGAGCTGTTCGTGCGCGACATCCGCACCATCCGCAGCGGCGGTACAGTGTCGGACGAACAGATGCACGCGGGTGATCTGCTGGAAGAGGGGCGCAACTGATGGATGGCTCAACCGTTGGTATGGTGGCGTTCGGCGCCGTTTTGTTCCTGCTCGCATTCCGCATTCCGATTGCGTTCACGCTGGCCTCGGTTGCCACAGTGGGCGCCTTCCTGATCTATGCCTTTCGCGGCGGCAGCTTTGATCCGAGCCGCGCGATCAAGCCGACGTCGTCGATGGTGTTCTCCAACTCCTATGACCTTGTGCACAGCTATGAGCTGTCGATGATTCCGCTGTTCGTGGCGCTGGGCCATATCGCCTACAAGGCCGACATCACGACCAAGATCTACCACGCAGCGAAGGTCTGGCTCACCCGCTTGCCGGGGGGGGTCGCGATGGCAAGCGTTATGGGCTGCGGCGGGTTTTCCGCCATCACCGGCAGCTCCATCGCCTGCGCGTCGACGATGGGTAAAATCTGCACGCCTGAAATGTTGCGTATGGGCTATGACCCGCGCCTTGCTACGGCATCTGTCGCGGCGGGCGGCACGTTGGGATCGCTTATTCCGCCGTCGGTTTTGTTCATCATCTATGGCATCTTTACCGAGACGTCGATTTCGTCGCTGTTCCTTGCAGGCATCCTGCCGGGGCTGCTGACGCTGGCGGGGTTCATCCTTGTGATCGCGGTCTGGGTTTTCGTGAGCCCCGAGATCGCACCGGCAAACAACACGGCCTATTCCGCGCGTGCACGCTGGGTCGCCGCCTTCGAGAGCTGGCCCGCCGTGCTGCTGTTCGTCGTCATCATCGGCGGCATCTATGGCGGTATCTTCACCGCGACCGAGGCCGCCGCCGTCTGCGTGGTTGCCGCGACGCTCATCGGCTTTGCGCAGCGTAAACTGACCTTGCCCGACCTGTGGGAGGCGGTAAAGGAAACCTGCGTGCAGACCTCGGCCATCTTTATCATCGCAGCCTGCGCCAAGATTTTCGTGGCTTTCATCGCGCTGACCGGCGTGGCCCCCGTGATTGTTCAGGCCGTGACGGATGCACAACTGAGCATCATCATGCTGATGGTCTGTATCGCCGTGATTTACCTTTTGCTGGGCATGTTCCTCGATCCTATCGGCATCATGGTGCTGACCCTGCCTCTGATGATCCCGCTGGTAGAGAGCTATGATCTGAACCTCATCTGGTTTGGCGTTGTGGTGATCAAACTGCTGGAGATCGGGCTGATTACGCCGCCGGTCGGCCTGAACGTGTTTGTCATCGCGAATGTCGTGGGACGTGACGCGCCGATCGACAAGATTTTTGCAGGGATCACGCGGTTCCTCAGCGTCGATGTCATTGTGCTGATCCTGATCATGTCGTTCCCGATGATCTCGCTCCTGATCCCGATGGCCGCGCGATGACGGATCAAAGCCAGTCGACTGATCGCAAATTCGCCAACACGCTGGCGCGGGGGCTGGGGGTGCTGCGCGCGTTCCGGGCCAGCGACAACGGCCTGACCCACGCCCAGATCGCCGAGCGGACGGGCCTGCCCAAGCCGACGATTTCGCGCCTGACCTATACGCTGTGCGAACTGGGGTATCTCAGCCACGGCGGGCGCAACGACCGGTTTCGCCTTGGGCCTGCGGCGATTGTGCTGGGGTCTGTCGCCTCTGTCGCGGTCAGTTTTGTGGATATGGTCAGCGACGACATGCAGCGGCTGGCCGATGAGACAGGCACGCTGTCGCTGATCGCTGTGCGCGACGGGGACCGGATGATGCTGGTGCGCACCTGGCGGCCCGCCAATACCCAAGCGATCTGGCTGGAGCCGGGCCACCGCATCCCGATCAATACCTCCAGTTCCGGCATGGCGTTTCTGGCCGCCCTTGATGCAGAGCGGTTTGCCGCGATGGCACCCGACGCCCCGCTGCACGCCTTTCGCCAGCAGGGCTATGAACAACTGGTCGGTCAGGGGTTCACCATCGCCCCCGATGATGTGCGCTATGCCAGTACCGTCAACGCCGTGAGCGTGCCTTATTACGCCTCCGAATTTGGCGAATCCGTTGCCTTTACCTGCGGTGCCAACCCTGCCGATCTGCCCCGCGCGCGGATGGAGCAAGAGGTCGGTCCCGCCCTGCACAGCCTCGTGCTGGCCCTTCAAAACCGCACTGGCCGCTCCCCCGCGCTGAGCCGACGCGGATAAAAGCTAATGAGAGTTGAACACTATGTCTGATCCCGTTTCCTATTTCGCGCAGGGCCCTGTTGCCGTTCTGCGCATTGCCAATCCGCCTGTGAACGCCCTGAGCCAGGCCGTGCGGCAGGGGCTGGAGGCGGGCATGACCCGCGCCGAGGCGGACAGTGCCGTCAAATCCGTGCTGATCGTGGGTGACGGGCGCGCGTTCATCGCGGGGGCCGACATCACCGAATTCGGCAAGCCGCCGATGGCGCCGATGTTGCCCGAGCTGTGCAACCGGATCGAGGCCTCGCCGCTGGTCGTCGTCGCCTCGATGCACGGCGTGAGCCTTGGGGGTGGATTGGAAGTAGCGCTGGGCGCGCATTACCGGATCGCGCAGCCGGACGCGCAATTCGGCCTGCCGGAGGTTAATCTGGGCCTGCTGCCGGGGGCGGGCGGCACGCAACGTCTGCCGCGCCTGACAGGGGCCGACAAGGCGGTCGAGATCATAACGACAGGCCGTCCGTTCGGGGCGCAGGCCGCGCTGGAGATGGGCGTGATCGACAAGATCGAGGCGGGCGATCCGCAAGAGGTCGGGCTGGCCTACGCGCTGGATTTGCTGAGTGCGGGCGCACCGCCGCGCCCCGTGTCGGACCTGCCGCCCGCCGCGCCGATTGAGTGGGACACGACCTATGACGGTGTGATGAAAAAGGCCCGCGGCCAGATCAGTGGCGGTGCCGCCGTGCGCGCCGTGCAGGCCGCCAGCGAGATGCCGTTTGAACAAGGTCTGGCGCAAGAACGCGCGCTGTTTGCGCAAATGCTGCAAAGCGAGCAGAGCGGCGGCATGATCCATGCCTTTTTCAACGAACGCGCGGTCAGCAACCTGCCAGAGCTGAAAGGCGTGACTCCGCGACCCTTGCAAATCATCGGCGTGATCGGGGGCGGCACGATGGGGGCGGGGATCGCCACGGCGGCGCTGTTGGCGCAGTTGCAGGTCGTACTGATCGAGACGGGCGAAGAGCAGGCCCAAGCTGCCGCCGCGCGCGTCACCGGCAACCTGTCCGGCGCGCTCAAACGCGGAAAAATCACGCAAGCCCAATTCGACGCGCTCACGACGCAGGCCTTCACGGTGGCCACGAATTACGACAGCCTGTCGGATGCCGATCTGGTGATCGAGGCGGTGTTCGAGGACATGGGCGTGAAGAAGGAAGTGTTCGCCAAACTGGACAGCGTATGCAAGGCGGGCGCCATTCTGGCCAGCAACACCTCCTATCTGGATGTGGACGAAATTGCTGCCGTGACATCGCGGCCTGCGGATGTGATCGGGCTGCACTTTTTCTCGCCTGCGCATGTGATGAAACTGCTCGAAGTCGTCGTGGCGCAAAAGACCGCGCCGGATGTGGTCGCGACAGGGTTTGCGCTGGGCAAAATGCTGGGCAAGATTTCGGTGCGGGCAGGGGTCTGCGACGGGTTCATCGGCAACCGGATTCTGGCGGTCTACCGCACGGCGGCCGATCACATGGTTCTGGACGGCGCCTCCCCCTACCAGATCGACCGCGCGCTTGAGGATTTCGGCCTTGCGATGGGGCCGTTCGCGGTGGCCGATCTGGCAGGGCTCGACATCGGCTGGATGACCCGCAAGCGCAAAGCGCCGGACCGTCACCCCGACGAGCGCGTGCCGACCTACATCGACAAGCTGTGTGAGCAGGGACATTTCGGACGCAAGACGGGCGAGGGTTATTACCTCTATGAGGCGGGCCAGCGCGCGTCGGTGCCCAACCCGAAAATTCCCGATCTCATCGCCGCCGAGCAGGCCGATCTGAAAATTACGCCGCGTGATTTCAGTGATGAAGAGATTGTCAGGCGCTACATGTGTGCGATGGTGAACGAGGCTGCGAAAGTGGTGGAGGAGGGCATCGCCCGACGCCCTGCGGATGTGGATATGGTGCTGCTGTTCGGCTATGGCTTTCCGCGCTATCGCGGCGGGCCATTGAAATGGGCCGACAGTCAGGGCCTCGACACGGTGCTGGCCGACATTGAGCGTTTCGCCAAGGATGATCCGTGGTTCTGGCGTCCCAGCGTTCTGCTCAAGACCCTTGTGGCCGATGGCCGCAGATTTGATGACCTGAACCGCGCCCCTGCTAAGTAGGAACGCGAGGACAACCGATAGACAGACAAAAAGGATACCGACATGGACCTGAGTTATTCCGACGACGAAAAAGCCTTCCGCGACGAAGTCCGCGCCTTCATGGAGGAAAAAGTCACCCCTGAAATGAAAGACAAGGTGCGTGGCAAGTCCGAGCTGACCAAGGCGGACATGGAGGCATGGCACGCCACGCTGAACGAGCGTGGCTGGCTGGCGCCCAACTGGCCCAAGAAATTCGGCGGTGCCGAATGGAACGCCGTGCAGAAGCATATTTTCGAGGAAGAGGCCGCACTGGCATCGGCCCCGCGCATCGTGCCTTTCGGCCTTGGCATGCTGGCCCCTGTGCTGCAAAAATTCGGCTCTCAGGAGCAGAACGACTATTGGTTGCCCCGCATCCTGAGCGGCGAGGACTGGTGGTGTCAGGGCTACTCCGAACCGGGCGCGGGGTCTGATCTGGCCTCGCTCAAAACCACAGCCGTCAAGAATGACGCAGGCACACATTACGTCGTGAACGGGCAAAAGACGTGGACCACGCTGGGCCAGCACGCGAACATGATTTTCTGCCTCGTGCGCACGGACAAGGACGTGAAGCAGCAAGAGGGGATTTCCTTTTTGCTGATCGACATGGACACGCCCGGCATCGAGGTGCGTCCCATCATCCTGCTGGACGGCACTCCCGAGGTGAACGAGGTCTGGTTTACTGATGTCGAGGTGCCCGTCGAAAATCTGGTTGGCAAGGAGAACGAAGGCTGGACCTATGCCAAATATCTGTTGACGCACGAGCGCACCAATATTGCGGGCGTGGGTTTTTCGCAGGCAGGTCTGACAGCGGTCAAGCGTTTGGCAAAGTCCGAGATGGCGGGCGGCAAGCCCCTCATCGAGAACCCGCATTTCGCCGCGCGTGTCGCACAAGTCGAGATTGATCTGATGGCGATGAGCACGACAAACATGCGCATCGTTTCCAAGGCAGCGGCGGGGACGGCGCCGGGGGTGGAAAGCTCCATGCTCAA
>ENA-ORXR01001332-ORXR01001332.1-marine-metagenome-genome-assembly--contig:-NODE-1332-length-26422-cov-5.770317_pt1 | contig 26422 bp, 18 predicted proteins | sample MGYA00237866_ERZ511479 | MGnify/ENA metagenome assembly ERZ511479 | reverse complement strand
AACAGGGAATAGAAACCTGCCATTTGATTGCGCAGATTTCCATTGACCTAGTTTATGGAGTCCTCCAGCAGGAATAATGCAGTGGACATGCGGGTGGAAAGCTAACTGCTGTGTCCATGTATGCAGCAATAAGATAGCGCCAATCTTTCCAGAGATACTTTGTTTAGGATCGTGTCCAAAGGCAAGCAGAGTGTCCTTAACACAGCGCATCATAAGATCATACAAAAGCTTTTTGTTATATCTAAAATAGATATGCAATTGACTGGGAATGGTGAAAACACAATGGAAGTATTTGACGGGTAGCAGATCAAACTGCCGATCAAAGACCCATTGCTCTTTGTTGACCGCCTGACAGGAAGGGCAGTTTCTGTTGCCACACGAGTTGTAGTGTATGCGCGTATAGGAGCACTTATTGCACTGCTCAATGTGCCCGCCCAGGACAGCTGTTTTGCAATGTGCGATCATTTTAAGCATAGACCTCTGATGCCCAGAAAGAGAAGTATTCTGTTCAAGACTAGGTAACCACTGCTTAATAATTTGAGCGATATTAAATTTAGCCTTCTTGCTCATTGTCCCAAATATCAAGTGGACTAAAATCAGGAACAAGAGGCGTTTCACTGACTTGAAGATAGATCAAGGTAGTATTGAGTGAACTGTGTCCTAGGAGCAGTTGAAGTCGCTTGATGTACATGCCATGCTCTAGACAATGAGTAGCGAAACAATGTCTGAGTACATGCATAGTAACACTCTTTTTGATCCCGCTACGTTTTCTAGCGTCTTCAAGGGCGTGTCTTATGGCACCCTCACTGATCATTTGACCTTTCTTTGGTCCATTAAAAAGATAGACTTTAGGTTGATGCTTGATATAGTATGCTCTTAGCTCTTGATGGACAATTTTACTAAGCACAGTATATCTATCCTTTTTGCCTTTACCTTTTTCGATTCTAATTCTTCGTTTACCATCTTTGGTGTCCAGATGTTCGATTTTGAGATGACGCAGTTCGCTACGACGTAAGCCAGAGGAATAAATTAGCCTGAACATAACCCTGTGCTTATCATTATTGCAAGCGCTGAATAATGTATTAAGCTCTTGTCTACTAAGAATTTTAGGTAAGCTAGGATGTTCTTTAGGGTAAGGAATCTTTTCTGCAAACTGTTGATCATCCAGCATATGCGTCCAATAGTATCGGAGTCCAGCGACATACATTTTGTTAGTTCTCCAATTGAGTTGCTCGATTACATTAAGAGATACTAGAAAATCATATACTTCGTCGATGTCGAGTTCACGAGGATGCACCAGATCATGAAATCTGACCAGGCGTTCAACAGCTCTGACATAAGAAGTGATGGTATTTTCAGACTTATCTTCAATCTTCATGCGATTGATTAAGGGCAGCGTGATAGATAATATGTCTGATTTTTGTACATTTGATTGAGCCTGTACGCGCTCATTTTTAGAACTATTCATGTATAGTTATTTAAGTGAATAAATAACTGTATACGATCAATGTAGAATTGGAGTAAGTTAGAAAAGAAAGCTACACCGATAGGTGTTTAGTTCAACATTATATATGACGGAAGACTACCCTTCGGGATAGTCTTCCGCTTATCATTTTCCGTTCGAAGATACTGTGATGGATCATCTACTATGGTAAGTTCAGGAAACATCGATTGAATCCGTTGTTTCGGATATTTGAATGACGGCTTATTGATTGGGCAAGAAAAGGTATAAGCGATTAGGGAAATCCTACATCAAAGCGAGTAAATGGTTCCACGGATTTAAACTGAGTAATAGGACACTTTTTGCGCATTGGGAAAGGGGATATAAATGTTTAACTTTATGTATAATAAGAGCCGTATGATGGGAGACTATCACAGCCTGTCCCGCATGGCGGTATACGGTTCTGTGAGAGACTTAGGGTGAAACTCCCTTTGCCTACTTGACAAAAAATAATAAATGAATAGAATACCATATTATGTCTTGGTTGTAGTGTCTTTATTTATCTCCTGCAAAGAGAGTAAGAAGACATTCACTAAAACCCCAATTCACGAAAAAAAGATAGAAAACCTTTTAAATTTCTTCGATGAAAATGCCTATCAAGAAACTCAAGGCACCTATTATTCTGATGTTAATAATGAAGGTAACGTAGTATCAGATAAGGTATTCAATGTGGCTCTAAGCAGACTAATTTATGGGCTCTCCTACTCCAAGAATATAAAAACTTCTTATCTAGTAAAAGCTGAGAAAGCGGCTGATTTTCAAATGGAAAAACTAATTATCAAAGATTCATTGAATACTTATTTCGCTTCATTCTTTGATATGAAAACTAATAAGGCTGATAGTTCAAAGAATTTAGATATATGGCAACAAGCTTATGGACTTTGTGGCTTATCCGAATTATATCGAAATAGCCCAAGTAAGGATTTGTTAGACAATATACATCAGTGCCATGATAGTTTTGTAAAAACATTCCACGATACTATAAAGGGAGGATTTTATGGCAATTATGCGAATAATGCTCAAATTGAGGGCAGCAAAACCTTACAAGCACTTATTTATCCTATTACTGCATATATGGAAAACTTATGGTCAGTTGACGTTGAAAATAGGAGCAAATACGAACCTTACTTAAAAGAAAATATCCAAATTGCTTTTGACAAAGGGTGGAACAAAGAATTAGGCTGGGTAAACATTAAATTTGACGACAATTGGATTCCGTGCCAACATTCTTCTCCTGATTCCATTTGCTTTACTGTTACTCCTGGGCATAACTTTCAATATGCCTCTATTTTTTTAAGGACAAAAAATTGGGAATTCTTGACAAAGAAAATAAAATTAAAATATCAAGAATTTGGAATTGATGTTTTGAACACAACTTTAGAAAAGCCTATTTTTCCAAAAAGGGATTTATCTCAGGGCTTCTATAGTGAAGTCAATCCTGTAAATAATGAAGTTACAGACAAAAGAAAAACGTGGTGGCAACATTGTGAAGCATTGGTAGCATTTTCCTTAGCAGATGACAAATTCATAATAAAAGCGAAAAATTTGGAGAACTTCTACTTTAATACATTTATTGATAAAGAGAATGGAGGCGAATTCTTTTTTGTAAACGAACTCAATATTCCACAAACTGATGAATTAAAAGGTAGTATTGGTAAATCTGCATACCATACAATAGAGATGATTAAGTTTTTAAACAAATAAAATCAGCACATAAATAATTAGCAGCAAATGTTAAAATGGCGCAAGCCACTTTTAGCATTTTTGGTAGTGTTGTACTTAACAGCTATCGGAACTTCTTGGTAGTATGTAAATTAAAAAACTACTAAAGGGTCATAAAAGGTTTTGTTAATCGATGCGCTCAATTGATATTGTGTTAAAGTATTCATTTTAGTACTAAAAACTTTCATATTATGTACGTTAGCAAATTACGGCTAGAATATTTTCAATAAAGAACTGTCATTTTATGATGCACGGGCATAGTTTAGTCAAGTCGATTTACTCAACACTATATGATACAAACTTTTCTGTCTTTGGGTATTACTCTAAAGGTTGCGGCAACTGGTGATCCTCTAATTGGAGGAATCATAGCAACGATTACCATTTCGCCTTTACCGCAACAAGTACACAGGTAGGGATCTATCCCAGTAGTGAAGGTGATAAATTCTCTAGCGGTCATCTTTACTTTAGCAGCAGGGGATTGCGCTCAAAGACTTTTTCTGGCTATTGCGAGATCTTTCTTTTTAGATCAAGCAGACAGAAAGCCAATGTGTCTAATTTTGACAAAACCTTTAGGTAAGATATGTTCAGCAAATAGTTGTAGAAACTGCTCTCCTGGAATTGTCTTAGTTTTAGATTTGTTTGCTTTTCGATCTGTGTACCTAATGGTGACATGAGTTTGAGTAATGTTGAGAATACGATAATTGCTGATACAGATCTTGTGTGTATACCTACCGATGTATTCAAGCACTTGTTGAGGTCCACCAAAAGCTTGCTTTGCATAAACGACCCAGTTCATATTATACAAACTATTTTTGGTAGTATAATGACCAGATTTCATACTAGGGCTCTTCTTGAGTTTTCCATTAAGATGCAGTTGAGAAATACCTGCAAGAAGTTTACCTCTAAATAATTTAGACATTGCTTTTACTGGAAAAGAAACTTACCTTTTGACTTAGCATGCTTCCATTGCTCGCTGGTGTTAATTCCACCAGCGGATATAAAACAATGTACATGTGGGTGATAAGTCAGCTGTTGGGTCCGAGTATGGAGTAATAAAGTAGCACCAATTTTACCTTGAATTCCCTGTTTAGGATCTTGACCGAAGGCGAGAAGTGTATCTTTTACACAACGCATCATGAGATCGTAAAGCAATTTTTTATTGTATCTAAAATAGATATACAGTTCACTAGGAATAGTGAGGACAGTATGGAAATACTTTATAGGAAGTAAGTCAAATTGTCGATTGTAGATCCATTTTTCTTTATTAACTGCTTGACAAGTAGGCAGTTCCTGTTGCTGCAAGAATTGTAATTAATACGGGTATGATCACATTGATCACACTGTTCTTTATGTCCACCAAGAGCAACTGTTTTACAAAGACTCATAATTTTGAGTATAGATCTTTGCTGTCCAGATACCGCTGCTTGATTTTCAAGGATGGGTAAAAAACGATGAATGATCTGTGCTATGTTGAACTTAGCTAATTGGTTCATCGTCCCAAATATCAAGTGGACTAAAATCAGGAACGAGTGGAGTTTCGCTTACCTGCAGATAGATTAAGGTTGTACTTTGTGAACTGTGTCCGAGTAGCATTTGGAGTCTACGCCAAATTGGATCTAACTCTGATGATATTCCTAGGTTTTCGACCCTAGGCTATTGATATTTAACTCTCGATAATCGGGACAAGCTGCTCTGCGGTTATCTTCTCCAACTTCTGAATATGCCTTAAATAGCGTAAGTACTACACTAGACGAAATTTAGCATTCAATGAATAATATAGGCCCCATCTCCAATGGGTAGATTTATGCAAGGTCGCTAGCGTAGTTAATACTTCGAGAAATCTATCATTAGGGAAGAAAAGAAAGAAGCAGCGGAATATTAAAAAAGAAAAAAGTAGCTTTGTTAATTACAAATCTCCTACATCCGCGAAAGAGGAAAAAACTTTGAAAGTCAATAAAAAAAATACTGACTTTCAAAGTATGCTTATCTATTTAGTTAATTATTACTAATCTTTGTTCTGCAATGTTTTTGCCATTAAAAGACTTGACCATATAGATTCCTGAATCTACATGGTGTAGATCAATATCAATTGAAGATCCTTTAGATAGGTTTCGAACTTGATTGTAGACTACCTTCCCATCAATAGAATAAACAACTATATCAGTTTCGCCAATAAATTTATCAGAACTTAAATTCACCATACCAGTTGACGGGTTAGGATATATAGAAAACTGATTATCATCGTTAAGATCATTAGTTGATGTTGAGCCTGTAATCGTGTATGAAACTATTAGAGGCGCATAACAGAAAGAAAGATCAGTAATTGTTACGGTGTATTCTCCAGCTTCTAAATTATCAATAGAAGTTCCAGTATCACCAGTGTCCCAGAATATTTCATACTCTCCAGCACCTCCTTCAATACTCAAAGATATGCTTCCATTCCCTTGTGAACTATTGGAGTTTGTAATGGTAGCACTTGTTATACTCATATCTGACTCAGCCGGTAGCAAGTGCATGAATAATTGATTAGATGGAATAACACATTCAGCTTTATTTAAATCAGGAAAATCCTCCACTTCTGGAGCTTCACTAAATGGTGCATTGTGGTAATAATAACATTTGATAAAGTATTCACCTAAAAGATCTGTTGGATTTCCAAAATCTTCATGCAAGTAATTATAAACACGGTCAGCTTCAGTAAAGCAGCAGCCTACATTAGTTGTTGGTGAACTTAAAGGATCTTCCAAGTCTGTCATGTCCTCCATACTATAAGCTATAATATATCCCGAAGTATTACCAAGTTCAGTCCGATCATTTGGTACGACTAATTCTACAACTTCAAATCTTTGAAATTCGCCATCGCAGACATATTCGTCTAGACCATCTGCTATCTTCCACGTAAATTCTAAGTCATTATCACCACAACTAATGGGTGCTCTTTTCTCTATCTCTAAGCAAAATTTACCTGTAACATTTAAATTTGGATCAAATGTAGCATTGGAGCCATCTAGTAGCATATAATACTCCACATCAGCCTCTGTTGCTAGGTAAGCTTTAAAGGTAAAATCATTTGGGTCTTGTAACTCTTGTTGGAACTCGTTACAGGATATAAACTCTAAATTGCCACATTCACCTTTGTAGATAAGTGCTTGACTGGTATTTAAATATTCAATGTCAGTAGCACCACACTCTGTTGTCCCTATTATATACGAACTTCCATCCCCTGTGAATTTTACCCAAAGTGAATTTTCTATGACTTTGTCAAAAAGGCATATTAGATTATCTTGATCAGTTTCTTCACCACCTAATGCAGTCGTATTATCAAACTGTATACTCGTTACTATTTCATTTTCCTGCATTCCAGCTAAAAGACTTGTAATATCATAAGCGTCTACACAGTCATCGTAATCTTGCTGGGCGATTACAGAAGATAGAGCCAATAGATTAAGCCCAAATAGTAGTACGAACTGAATTTTATACATGTAATTTTTTCTCATTGTTATAATTTTTTAAGTGATGTTCGATTGTTTTGATCTAATTTTTAATGATCTTTTTTGTAACTATTCCATTAACTGACTTAATAGTAACAAAGTAAACACCATTAGCATATGAGCTCATATCATAGTTTAGCTGCATTTTTCCAGAGATAGGCAGTGTTGAGGATCGCTGAAGTTCCTTGCCACATAGATCAGTTAGGCTAAAATCTAGTGCTACCTTTTGAACTAAATCTAAATCCAATTCAATATTTAACATACCACTCACTGGGTTAGGCCAGATATTTATACCTGTTTCTAACTGATTGTCGCTGACAGAACTAGTACCTCCTTCATATCTAAAAGTATGGCTTTCTTTTTCTTCAAACTGACCTCCAATTGCAAGTACTTTACCATCACCATCCTTTAAAACATAACGACCTACTCCCCAGAAGCAGCACATACCATCAGAATTATAATCTGTTACTACTAAAGTGTAGCAACCATTGTTTTCCAAGTTTATTTTTTCAATAATATTTGCTTCCCTTTCGTAAGCAGACTCATGATCTGGAGCTGTTGTATTAACATTACCTATATTTTCTAAACCTACTAAAGTATTACCCCCTTCTGCAACGATATTTTCATTTTCATCTAGTATAGCCCAATAGGTTGCTGATGACCTTGTATCAGTTCTTATATTCAATTCAAGTTCGGTGCCTACAGCAGTTTTAGCTTCTTTAATTTTCTCTTCTAGGGTATTGTCTGTAAGATCTGAATCAGCAGATGCATTTGGATCAGATAATTCTAACTTTAAGGTTGCCGCATTCTCTAATGTGATTTCATTGAAAATAATACTAGTATGCTGATAAGTCATCAAATTACCAGACCAGGCAAGCTCTTCTTCTAGTACATTATCGATATATAGCTTTGCATCGAATGATGTTAAGTCATTAATACCGCTATTCATGATGTCGAAATTTGGTGCAAATGTTTTGGTATCGCAGATATCTAGTTCGAGCGTATTGTAAGCATATGCTGTGACGTTATCAGATAAAGTTGGAACATTGCAATTTAGTCTTTCATTTAAATAATCATCCACTATAGGACTATTAGGATTGTTAAAATCTCTATCCATTTCCTTTGCAGTCCTGTCAGTACATATTTGTACATAAGTAGGATAACCTACGATGTTGTACAAATTCTGAATTTGATCATTATCAACCATTATATATCCTACATCCTCCGTCCAATCACCGAGGGTATCGTCCCCTGTACCTCTTATATCATCTAAGCCAGTAAATCGATCACTTTCAATAGAGATAATCACATAGTCATCAAGACCATCTTTTCCATGACGATCCCATAACTTATGTAGCTCTCGGCCATTATGATAGCTCCAACACGGAGGACACCAAGTTGTATAGAAATCTAATACTACGGTCTTGCCACTTCCTAGGATATCGTACAAATTATGCGTTTTTCCTTCAATATCTTCTACTGTAAAGTCTGGGGCTACAGTAGGTACCTGTGCGGATAAATTGCAGCTTAGCGCTGATACAAAAAATAGAACTTGTAAAAATTGTTTCATAAAATTCTGTTTGTTTTTAGATTAAAAAATGACTCATATAACTCCTTTCGGATTTATTTCGTAATCGTTGCATCAACATCTAAGATAATTTTAACCTACGTAAGCAGTATCATCTGATCTTGCACTTAGATAATGATGGGTTGTCTATTCTTTGGTATGTGTAAATTCTAAGCATAGTCCTTAGTCGTGTACTGTAAAATTAAACTTATCTGTCATTAATCTAACAATGTTTTGGTTGAAATATCACTAGGCTAGGAAAGAAAGACCAGGATTGTTAGTTTACAATGTAGGTATATTTGCAGAATATGGGTGCGTCCATTAGAATTAAAATCCTAAATGTTTGATTTATAAGGTGTTATGTAGAGAGGTGGTCTTGACAAGAGAGTATGAAATTGTTATGTAGGGGATTAGAAAGGATTTTCTATCAGCTATTATAGCAAGTACCGAAAGTTGTATTATCAAGTATAAGACGAACCCATAGTATTTGTAATAAATTTTGAATCTATGAAGCTTGGTTACAATGTGTAGAATATCATTCTAGACCAATCTGGAGCAGCAACATTGCTAAACACAATCGAATTGAATTGTACTACTCAAAGGGAATTTTAAAATACAAATGAGGAGAAGAAAAACATATATTGCCTAGGCATTTGTGTATAAAAAGTCAATAAAGTGGATTATTTTAAAGTACTGCAAACACAACTCAGGTGATTGAAAGTAAAGGCGATTTTACATCAATTTCCACTAATCTGGCGAAATGTAAACCGTCAGTTAATGCATTAACAAAGATAAAGTTGTCTAAAATAAATTACTAGGATGTTTTGGCAAGTGCAATGCTATAAGAGATATTAGCCCATAGAAAATATCACTTAAATCGATAACTACGTAATCACTTTAGGTCACTCAAAAGTTGATAAAATTATATAAAATTAAAAAATTATAGAAATAAAAAAAGGCTGGATGCTAAAATCGTTCTTGCAAAAAATAATACCTTTACCTTAATTTAAGTTGCGATTTATATCTCTATAGTTAGAGATATGATATATTAGACGTATCCGATCAACAGAAAATATTAACACAAAAATTCAGAGGTTAACTTACCATTGGTAGCTAACGTATAAACTTCCTTGAGTCATACAATAATAAAGAAATAATGATCTTTAATTCTCTAGAATTCGCTTTGTTCTTTCCAGTGGTATTCATACTATATTGGATTCTCTTTAATAAAACCACACTTTCAAGAAATATCTTTATCATTAGCACAAGCTATTTCTTTTATGGAGTTTGGGACTATAGGTTTCTAATATTGATTGTAATAAGTTCTCTTTGTGATTATATATTAGGTCTTCAAATATACAAAAACGAAGAGGTTAAAAAAAGAAGATTGTATTTGAGTATCAGTTTAATTATTAATCTAGGTATTCTAGGATTCTTTAAATATTTTAATTTTTTTGCGGACAGCTTTGTGCAAGCATTTACGTTATTAGGGACTAGTTTTTCATACCAAAGTTTAAGTATAATACTACCTGTCGGAATCAGTTTTTATACCTTTCAAACTATGAGTTATACTTTTGACATTTATTTTAAAAGACTCCAACCCACAAAAGATCCTTATGCTTTTTTTGCGTTCGTTAGCTTTTTTCCTCAATTGGTTGCGGGACCTATTGAAAGAGCCAAAGATCTTCTACCTCAATTTTATACGCTTAAAAAGGCAAATTATAATAGGATTAGGAGTGGGATGCTAATCATCGCCTTAGGATTATTTAAGAAAATAGTCATTGCCGATCGTCTTGCTATATATGTTGATCATGTATATGGCGATATTGGCTTGGCGCAAGGATTGCCTATGCTTATCTGCGCTGTTTTTTTCGCTTTTCAGTTATATATAGATTTTTCAGCGTACTCAGATATCGCCATAGGAATAGCTAGAACCCTCGGTTTTAATCTTTCTACAAACTTCAGTCGACCATATTTGGCTTCCTCCTTTTCCGATTTCTGGAGACGGTGGCATATTTCTCTAAGCTCTTGGTTCAGAGATTACCTATATATTCCACTTGGAGGTAGCAAGAATGGCAAATGGAATACAATCAGAAATATAATGATTGTATTCATGATAAGTGGGTTATGGCATGGTGCTTCTTGGAATTTCGTAATATGGGGTGCTTTGTGCGGCCTTTTCTTAATAGTTCTTGATAGACTCTTTTTAAAAATTAAAATGAACAGGCTTTTTAGCTCGTTTATTGTTTTCTGGTCTTGGGTGTTAAGCTTAATTTTCTTTAGATCACCGACTTTCGGAGAAAGTATAAATGCATTTACTAGCCTTGGATTTTCCAATGCTGACAAACTGTATACGTTTGGACTCAATTCTTTTGAATTTAAATTAGCAATAGTATCACTGGTTGGATTGTTTCTAATTGAGATACTAGTAGAGACGAAAAAAATTAATATAGAATGGATCTTTACCAAGCCTTCGGTAGTCAGATATTCATTTTACCTAGTTGTTGTCTTAATATCAATTCTTTTTGGTTCTTATGGAGTAGAAATGAGTGATAATAACTTCATTTATTTTCAATTTTAAGCGCTTATAGAATATGAAAAAATCAAACAAGAAAAATTTAAAAGTCAGCAAAAAAGTTGGAATCCAAAAGGAGAAAAAGAGGGAGGTGGTGCATGTGAAGAAACCAATCCTTATCATATGTCTGAAATTTTTATTTCTTTCTGCTATAATACTAGCGGGACTGGCATTCAGTGACTATATGGGCTATTTTAAACCTAATAATACGAATAATCATACACTAAGGAAATGGGAAGCTTATTATGACTTTACAGAAAATAATGACATCGATATACTACTCGTAGGAAACTCCCACTTATATACTGGTATCAATCCGAAGAATTTAAGCACAGCTTTGGGATGTAATGCATTCATTCTAGCTTCTCCTGGCACTCATGTTGATGATCACTATTACGTTATCAAAGAGGCTATAAAAGTTAAAAAGCCTAAACTTGTAGTACTAGAAACTTATGGGTTAAAAGAGGTATATCCTCGCGAAAAGCATAAAGGATCGCTTTCTGATCAATTCAAAAGTTTTGCAGCACGAAAGAACTTAGCAACAAAACTCATTTCAACACCTTATTTGTTTGCAGTCGAGAACTATGGTTATGCTTGGTCTAATACTTTAAGAAATCATAAATTCTTGTATACCAATTATGACCAAATTCAAAATAATTTGGATAAGGTTAATAAACCTAAGGGTGATGCTGATAAACTCTATCTAGGGCGTTATGTTAGATTTCAAACTGGAATAGAAGATAGTACTCTGTTAAAATATAAGAGTTTAGGAGCCCCTGTAAAAGGTAAAGATTATGAGACGAACGCACTACAAAAGGAGTATATAGAAGAAATTATAAAATTATGCGAATCACACGAAATAGAACTTATTTTTATGACACTACCAATGTATAAAGATCATATTTCTGATTATGATATATGGAAATCTAAATTAAAAAATACGATAGGTAAGAAATATAGTTCTGACGATTATTGGCTCGATTTGCAAATAGGAGAAGGCTATAAAAATTTCGATAAATCTTCTTTTGAAAACACGTATAATGCTAATCAACATATGACTTATAATGGGTCATTACTAGCTACATATAAATTGATTGACTTTATCCAAGATCAAAAACGAATTAAGCTCACAAATAGAAAGAGTGATAAAAGCTGGATTGATCTTTTTTACAATGATGAAGGTTTTATTCAGAATAACTCTCCTAAAAATGATGATAAAGATATTAAAGTATTATTTAGTTCTGAAAGTGAAATCGTGAAGGAGGTGTTGATGATAAAAAATAAAGAGTATAACACCATTTTAGCTAAAGTCATGCCACCAAACGAAGAGACATCGAAGAATATCAGGGATAAAAAACTAAGGGTTACACTTGTTTACAAGAATGGTGGAGCTAATCAAGTCAGTTATCTGGATTTGCCTTTGGATTTATTTCACAGTTCTAAAACAAGCATGAACTTTAGTACGAATATAAGCCCCTTGGAGATTATAAAAGTCAATGCAATAAAATTTGTGAACTGATAGAAATTATTGCTTTGTATTAAATAAGTCTTCTAGATGCTCTTGCTGTATACACCTAACAATGTTTAAGAATATTGTTTTGACGCGAATAGGCATAATTCTAAACATTAAATTGTGATTATCTCCCTATGGTTCTATAGTTTAATCTTCTTACGAGTATCCCTAAATTGGATTTACATAATTTCTGCAGTGTAGGCACTGTGAGCTGATCAGTTGTAACCATACCTTAAGATTATGTAGGGCTTCAACTTTTTGTAACTTTTCAATTTGCCTTTGTATATAGGAAAGTAATCCATAAATATTATTTATGGATATGATATAATATATAAATAATAATTTATTAATGTTTGGTGTATCTTTGTATCGATGAGTTGTAGAAACCATAAGACTAAAGTAGCAGGTTCCGAATTATTTTAATTGTATGACTCAATCTTATTAAAGGGAGAGTGGCAGGAGATTGTAGAAGCTTGAGTATATTAAGTAGTTCGGAATTAGCGTGTAAGGTAGGAACTTAAAAAAACATTGCTGATGTAAAACAAGAGATTAAATTCGTGATTTCTGGCTTGGCCTAAAAAGTTGTGAAGCTTTTGAATAATTATCAAATATTAAATGAAATATAATGAGAAATATACTTAACATTTTTAACATCAATTTAATTTTAGGGTTTTTATACTTCGTGCCATATACTCAAGTGAACGCCCAAAAAGTTGTGGATTCTACATTGGAAAGCAAAGAGTTTACCTCTTTAGAAGAGGCATTGATCAATCCGAAGCAAGTCTATAGACTAAATTTGAGTAACCAAGATTCAATTACCTTTCCCAATAATATCTGGACTAAGTTTGAAAATATTGAATATCTAAGTTTGAAAAATGATCATCTTAATGCAATACCCTCTGGAATCGGGAATCTTAAAAACCTTAAAGTACTTGACCTAAGCGGAAACGACTTTAAGCTACTTCCTCAAACATTTACGGGTCTAGAAAATTTGCGAGAAATCTATCTCAATGATGAGGTTGAAATGGATGTCAACCAAAGTCTAAACACTATTAAAAAATTACCCAATTTAAAGGTTTTACACCTCGAGAATGACAATCTAAAAAAAATACCCACATCATTACTAGATTTTACACAATTAGAAGCTTTATATCTTGATAGCAATCGCTTTAAGAAGCTTCCTGATAATATATGGAGTAAGTTTGAGAACCTCGAATATTTAAGTCTGAAAAATGATCACCTTGATGAGATACCCTCCGGTATTGGTAATCTAAAAAACCTAAAAATTCTCGATCTAAGTGGAAACGATTTTAACCTGCTACCTCAAACATTTACAGGGCTAGAAAATTTGCGAGAAATCTATCTTAATGATGAAAACAAAATGGACGTAAACCAAAGTCTAAGTACAATTAAAGATTTACCAAATCTAAAGGTCTTGCATTTAGAAAACGACAATTTAAAAAAGGTGCCACCAAGCCTATTAAATTTAACACAATTAGAAGCTATATATCTTAATAAAAACAGCTTCAACAAAATCCCGTTGGAGTTAAGAGAACTCAAAAATTTAAATTTAATAGATTTGCATGACAATACATACAAGCTCAACGTTCAGGATCTACAAGCAAAAGATGGTTTTGGATTCAAGATTCGAATTTAATATCGATTAAGGTTTTGTATAGAACTTAGAGAGAATTAGTTCAACTGAGTTAGGGATATTCGTAAGAAGATTAAACTGTAGAACTATAGGGAGTTAATAAAAATTTAAGGGTTTGGAGTACTCCAATTTTCTAAACTTTGCGCTTAAAAACGGGGTGATTCTTGATGGCAATTTGTCATGATTTTTTCCAAAAAATTCACGCCAAATTGGATCCAACCCTGATGATAATCCTGGGTTTGCAACCCAGGCTATAAATATTTCACTCCCGAAAATCGGGACGGGCTACGCTGTGGTGATGTGCTCTTACTTATGAATATGCCTATAATAAGTTTCTCTATTCTTGTGAAAATCCCTAAATATTTAGAGACGTGGGTGGCAACCCACTAATTCTGATTTATATTTAGTCCTTGTAGACTCCTCTTTTAGGTTCTAAAGAGCGGAGGAGAATTAAAATAAAATCTACAATATACCAGATACCAAAACCACCAATAGTTATTAGCTTTAATATTCCAAGCATGGGATAGCCTAAATAAAAACGGTCAATACCTAATATGCCTAAAAAGTAGGACAATACAAGCGCTGCAATCCAAGACTTATCTTTTGATTTTCTTTCCTCCGCATCGACTATTTTCCTGTCTAATTTTTTTAGAAGTCGTGCCTCTTTTTTATTTAGCCCGAAAGTGCCTTTCTTTATTTGTAAATCTGCTTTTAAACTCTTAAGCTGGAGTGTAGCATTGGACTTACCTCTATCATCTGCAATCTCTGTAGAGTTAAAGTTTTTGGGAGCGATCACAGCGATGGTGGAATTAAAGCTAATTATTGATAGCAATAGTACTAAAGTAATTGTTCTGATCATTTTGGATTTTTATCGGTTAATATCAATTCGTATAGCTTTTTGATTGCCACATTATTAATACCCTAAAATAAAAAGTATAATGCCAATATATTATAATTCTTTCAGAAAAGATAATATCAGATAATCTTGATATGAAGTAAATATTCTTTTGTAAGATTTGTAGAATGGTTACGATCGTAATTCCATTAATTAAAATTGAGCTCGCTTTTCAGATAGGTACTTCCAATATCGCTTAGGAACATGCTGTAGATGTAATTTCATATTTTTTCGTTCTGGAATATTAACGTTGTCAAAATAACTCTTCCAGAGAATTTGGTAATCAGGCTCTGATTCGTCAAGAATATTATTATTCAATTGACGAAAACGAAGACGGCTATCATCAGCGAAAGTGATATAATCAATTTGCCTCATGTCATAGTAAATACCATAGTGCCTTTTAGTATCATAAATCAACCATTTTTGAGCGGGATATCGCTTCAAAAAATGTGTACTTAGCAATGGCATAACATTAAAATCAGGCTCCACTACAGCATAATATATATCATCTTTGGTGCGCTGAAAACGAACAAAAGCATGCATGCGATGTACTTCTCTGCTAATCTGTTTTTTGATTTGATGTAGCTTGAGTACGGTCTCATCTCCATAATTATCCGTGATGTCTATAGCTGAAGCCATTGCTTTTCTGATAAAGCTATAAATTAACATAGATATAGTAGGTTGCTCTGAAAGGAAGCAATGATACAATAGGGTAGTGGTCTTTTTTGAACATTGCAATTCTATGCCAGCTATCACGCGCTCTGACCATACTTGATTTGTCGCAACATGTACAGGTGACTCAAACATATTGTTGATCCAGTCATATTCTGGTACTATTCGCTCTACATTCAACCTCAATCGATAAGTCTCAAAGATAGCTGACAATAAACCCTCGTAGGTGCCATCGTATGTTAAGGTCATAAATAAATCTTTCTCTTAAAATCTGATCTTCGAAAAAATACTACCCAAATAAACTCAATTGATTAAAAGCAGCTTTCTTGGAACTTGGTGCAGTAATTAACTGGCGCAATAGCAATGGATCTTTGCCTAGCATTTTAAATTCTTTATCAGCACAGGTGAGAAAAAATCTTGCTCGCTTGAGTACCACTCCAATCTTCTTGAGGTTTTCAAAGCGTAATTTTCCGTGTCGCCTAGCAGCTACTATCTTTTTAGCAGATTTTACACCCACACCTGGTATGCGCAGTATTTCAAAGTATGTAGCCTCATTGACGTTGATGGGAAATAAATGAGGATTTCGCAACGCATAGGCTGCTTTTGGGTCTAGCTCCAAATCCAATTCTGGGTGATTATTATCTACTATTTCTTCTACTTTGAATCCATAAAAACGCATCAACCAGTCTGCTTGATACAGTCGATTTTCACGGACTATTGGCGGTTGTTTGAGCATCGGTACACGCGCGTCGCTACTTATCGGAACATAACCCGAGTAATAAACACGTCTCAGATTCTGCTTCTTATAGAGATTGTTCGCAAGATTTAAAATCTTTAAGTCGTTTTCTGGGGTTGCACCTATTACCATCTGCGTACTCTGACCAGCGGGTGCAAACTTAGGTGCAGAGCGTATTGTTTTTTTCTCCTCTTTTAAACCCTTAATTTCACGGCTTAGATAATTCATAGGTTTATAGACATCCTGATAGTTTTTCTCAGGGGCTACCATTATTAAACTTGCTTCAGATGGAATTTCCAGATTTACACTGAGCCGATCAGCATACAGTCCAGCTTCATGAATTAAGATATCACTGGCACCTGGTATCGCTTTGAGATGAATATATCCATTGAATTTATGAATTGTACGCAGCTCTTTGGCAATTCGTACTAACCGCTCCATGGTATAGTCGGCATCCTTAAAGATACCACTACTTAAAAAAAGTCCTTCAATATAATTGCGTCGATAAAAGTTAATCGTGAGATCGACCACTTCCTTGACGGTGAAGGCAGCTCGCTTAACATCATTGCTACGCCTACTTACACAATATGCGCAATCAAATATACAGTGATTGGTAAGCAAAATTTTTAAGAGAGACACGCATCGTCCATCTTCTGTGTAGCTATGACAAATACCTATACCATTAGAGTTGCCTAGACCATCCTTCGTATTTTTTCGATTACTACCGCTCGATGCACAGGATACATCATATTTTGCTGCATCGGATAGAATTTCTAATTTTTCCTTAATTCTTTCATTCATAAAGTAAAAGTTGAATGGGGCTCAAGCATTCATCATCAAAGATACACTAATATACAAAACAAACAAAATATGTTATAAAAACATAAAAAATAACAAAACGTTTTAAGTATATTATGTCGAAGTAGTTCGTTTGCAATGTAATGTTCTGTAACTAGGTAGATAATAATTCATCTCAAATCAAAGTAATGTTCTGTGTTGCTTATTTTCTAATCATCATAAATGACCCCTACATCGGCATACATGGTGTCCGCGAATCGCTTCATCTGCATTTGAATTATTCGCCTATTAAGCTCTTTTCGCTCAAGTTTGTAAAATTCAAATTCTACCAATGAAAGTAGGCCAATTACCGCACCTAGTAGCTGATTTTTCAAGTCTAAGTTGGTCTGTAGATACTTGCTTAGAAAAGCTTCATATTGCTGTCTATTGAATCCTGCGAACTTCTTTGGTTGGTAATTTTTGTGGTTATTTAAAAGTGCGTAGGTAAACTCCTGTTGCAATTTGAGTATGGGTCGCAGAGTCTCATTTTGAAACAATTCTAGTGGTTTCTTATCTGTATCTGCGAGTTTAAGTAGGGGTCTAATACTTCTTATATTTTCTTCTCTATTCATATCTTTAGTAACATGAAAGGTCTTATTTGGGTTTAGGAAATGCTGGCGTGCATACAATGTTTACTCTTGTGTGAAGGATAGTAGAGAGACGACGATAGGAGTAGTCCGCGCATAGCCTGTGGTGCGGCTGGGACCGTAGCGGACGCGAAGTCTCGGATAGCCTGACTCGAGTGGCTCCTTCTTCGGAGACACGAAGAGGCACACCCAAAAAAAAAGGAATCCAAACGCTTCTACGCTGGATTCCTTCGTGCTTGTTAACCTATAAAAGTTAACCATAAATATTAATCGCTCTTTAGACTATCTTGCGATAATCATTTTCTTTATTTGAGTGTTCAAGCCGTGCCGCAATTCGTAAAAATAGATACCTGCTGCAAGGTCACTTGCTAAAATTTCATGTTGATGCCAACCCTTTTGGTAAGTGGCATAGTGCGTGTAAATAACCTTTCCTTTTATGTTTTGAATACTTATAGAAGCCTCTCCCGCAGTGCTTAAATAAAACGGAATAAGTGTATTTTCTGTAAAAGGATTCGGTTGATTCTGCTCTAATATATTTACGGAATATTCGTCAAGTAGGTTGCTTTTTTGTAGAGAAATATTTCCAAAAAAACCTTGCTTATTGTAGAATAGAGCAGGCTTGCTGTTATCAATCATCAACACCTCACTTAACTTGGTAGGTTCATCTATTGTGATATAAATACTAAACAGTTCGTCTGTAATATCATTATCGTATTGGGTCCACGCGAAGTGTGTAGTATTGTTATCGTGATGGATGTTACCTACTAAATTTTTAGGTGTTCTAGAATAATTGAGTTTACCTTTATTCGTGGTCATCGCAAACTGTAAACCAACTATGTGTTCCGTGCTCATTCCATAAATATCCACCTTTGTCTCTAGTCCCGCTACTAAGTATTGATCCTCATATATCAACTTGTAGTCCGCAATATTTCTTTTCTCTAGCGATGTATTTGCAGAGCTAGGATTGGTGCCACTAACATCACCCATCTTAATACAGACAAAATTTAAATCAGTCTGTGAACCTTCGATGTTGGCACAGTGATGGCTCGCCGGTATCGTCTCTGAAAGCGGATTTTGCGGTTGCTCAAATTGATAATTGGCAGCTATAAATCGATAAGAAGGACTTTTGCTAAATCGCTCTGTTTGATAAAGAATCAAAGATCTTATTTCTAATAAATCGAAGATGTCAATTTTTCCATTTAGATCAACATCGGCGGCAATGTGTTGAAAGGGATTACTGAACAACTTGACCGATAATATGTGCTGCTGTATAAGAACCATATCAAAAGTGGTGACACCGAGAGCAGGATTTTTATCATATATGGGCTGTAGTATATGAGTGCTACCCATAGATAAATCAGGGAAAGCAAAGATGCCAAACTGATCAGTCATAGTGAGTAAGTTGTCATCGTTGATAAGCTCCATTTGTACTTCCTTCATCGGCTCGCCGCTAGTACTATACACCATACCTGCTAAAGTCGCCTTTCCCGTATCTGGTCCGCATGTCATATCAGTATCTACGAGTCTTATCATGTTGGAGCAGATACTGCTAGTGCCATCTGCGATGATGATTTCGATGGCATACTGAATAACTCCTAGGTCGTCGCAATCAAAGATAAGTTCGTCTCCGATGACCTGCGTAAAGTTGGATGGATTGACAAAACGTATCATCAGAGAGGGATCATTCGCGATGCTCGGATCGTCTAAGATGCTACGCGGTTGTACGGCCAACTGACCGTTTTCTCCAATCTCTAAAGTCACACTATTGCATATACCAGAGGGAGAAAAATCGAACACTGAAATGATCAAATCTCTGACCAAATCATTGCCACAGTTGTCCACCGTAGTGAAAGTAATAGTGTGTCTTCCGAGTGGGTAGATACCGCTTGCATTATTACCAACACTTTCTACACTCGGTGCATCAGGTTGATCACCATCGCTGAATAAATCAATCACAAATCGAACCTCATTCTCTGATGAACAGTTGTCGATAATTTCTGCATCTATCACATCAACTTGTACTTGCTCACCACTAAATATAGTGACATCTTGATTCTGCGGAAAGACAGAAAATATAGGAGCTTGATCATCCGTAATGTTTAGGTTTTGCGTGCGTGCAGTTGCATTTCCACAGTCATCTGTCGCTGTAAAGGTTCTTACTACCTGATAGTTACAAGGGTTGCCAGTAGTGTCTCTAGTCTCAACTATCATGATGTCATTATCACAGTTGTCAATAATGGTAAAATCGATATCGGGAAAAGCTTGATTACAAGCTATAGTAATATTTTCTACTAGATTGGTGGCCGTCAAACGTGGTGGAATATTATCTATAATAGTTATTTCTATGGTATCTAATTTAACGTTTCCGCAGTCATCTGTTACAGAATAGACTCTAGTAACAAATTCTGAATTGGGGCAATCACCTGGCACACTTGTGTCAACTAAATCTATAGTAAGTTGAGTATCACAATTATCTAATGCGCCAAGATCAAATGCAGGTATAGGGAACTCACAAGAGATAGTAAGGTCATCTGTTTGTCCTCTTATTATGGGCGCAGTGTTATCTATATAATTAAAGATTTGTGTAGCGGTACTTGTGTTTCCGCACCTGTCCGTAGCGGTAAACGTACGGAACACCAATTGCTCATTGCTACAGTCACCTGGGAAGGTATCTAGCACGACAGACAGATTAGGTATATCGTCGCAGTCATCTATCACGATGGGTAACGCTAAGGTCGGTTCTGCTTCACAGGATATCGTCTGATTAGCAGGAAAATCTGTAAAAACCGGTCCCGATATATCTATTAAACTTATCGTTTGTATAAAGGTACTAACATTTCCGCAGTCATCAGTGGCAGTAGTAGTTTTTGTTATCGTTCGGATAGCTGGACATTCTCCAGCTTGATCTATAGTATTTATCTCAATAGATAATTCGTTATCACAAGCATCGCTAATGGTTGGATCTATGAAAAGAGGAATCTCCGCATTGCAGTCCGCTGTAATATCTGTAGGTGCATCACTAAAGAGTGGCGCGTCCAAGTCATTGAGTAAAGTGATATTTACTATCCCTATTACTAATTCATCAGTACATATACTTAACACCTCCCATGAGCGTCTAAGTCTCTGCACACAAGGTCCGTTTTCTAGAATCTCGTCGGTAGGTAAAAATGCAAAAACGCCACAGTTGTCTTCTACTGTAGGTTTACCAATCTCGTCATCTACACTTTGACAAAATAGTGTAATATCTGGGGTGAAAGTAATGATCGGGGCAGTGTTGTCCTCTAAAGTTATGGTCTGCGTACATGTAGTTTGATTTTGAGAATTGTCAGATACTATAAACGTTCTTATGATCTCACCTATATTACACTCATTTACATTTCGTACATCAGTAAAGTTGATGAGCACCGCACAGTTATCTTCAGCAGTAGGTGTGCCCGTCAGCGTAATATCATTCGGATCATCATCACAATTGATCGTAACATCTACTGCGCAATTTGTGATGATTGGTGGCAATTTATCAAATACAGTAACCTCTACCATGCACTGATTTTGTAAACCGTTATGGTCAGTTACTTGCATTTCTAACATCAGTACTTGTCCAGTTTGTTCACAGCTCAATGATATGCAATCACTATATAAGGAGTCACCTACTAGCCTAATTTCTCTATCAACAAGATCACAATTATCTGTACTACCGCTATCCACATCTTCTGCACAAATCATAGAAGTTTGACTTTCTCCGATACCAACAGTTGTAAATAAATCGCAAATAGCAACTGGTATCACATCATCAATAACTGTTACGGGTACTTCGCAGATAGAAGTATTTCCACAGTCATCCTCAGCGATAAAAGTTACAATATATTCTCCAATAGGAACGGTGTATGGACCTGCGCCAGATCCAAATTCCCACTTAGGGGTAACACTAAGTATGGTACTACAATCATCGCTAGACTCAAGAGTAGGAAAATTAATAGTAGCTGCACAGTTGGATTCATCTGTTCCAAAAGTAAAACTTGTTGGACAGTCTATATCTGGCCCGAGTGTATCTTTGACAACTATGATTTGTGTGTCTGATTGTCTAGTATCCGTACACCAGTCAATCACAGTCCATCGTCTTATTATTTTAGTCGTACCTGTGCAAACAGGGGTTGCGCTATCCTCGAAGTCTACGATAAAATTACAAGCATTACCACTGATCATCTCCGCTATGGAAGGTCCTCCAGTATTGCTTGGGGCTATATCCCCATCTGTACAGTCAATGGTAATATCATCTGGAAAAGTTAATCCAGTTAGTGATGGTCTGATGATATTGATAACTTGTATACAACTACTGCTATTTCCTAAGTTATCAGTTGCAATCCAAGTACGTTCTATGGTACTTAGAAAATTAGGATTTTCGCATTCATAGTCAATAAGATTGTCCGATGATAGCAAACTTGGATTGTCATCACAATTGTCTGTCACGAAGGGTGCACCGAGTTCTGCTGGCGAACTATCAGCACTACAGGGTATATTCATATCTATACATGCCAAGGTAGGTCCTGTTTTATCTTCTATAAGTATGCTACCTTCACAGGCTAATCCTGTACTTATGTGTACTAATCTATACTCTATAATTTGACCTGAAAATTGACATGAAATCTGATTGCCCAATGATAACCCACCATCTATAATGGATACCTCATAGTCATCGGTGCAGGACTCTGGTATTGCTTCCGAAACCATATTTGTCGTTACCGTTAGCGTGCCATTTGGAATAGTCAAGTTGACTTGATTGTCACAAGCCACCACGGGAGATATGTCAATTAGCTGCGTGGTAGCTATGGTGACTCCATTGCAATCAGCTACCGACCACGTGATCGTATAGGTTCCTATCTCAGTGCCAGCAGGTATGTACAAAGTACCATCACTTAATGCAACTGGAGATGAAGAGGCAGGTAGATTTGTAATAGCTGGAGATATATTAAAGGAAACCATGCTAGTATTGCAGCCAATACTTACGACAGGTAAATCTATCTCAAAACTAGGGGCAGTGCAATCCGCTTGATTAGCGGTAATGCTTATATTTTCACTTGCTTCTATCGTACAACAAGCTTTTGTTATTTTTAAATCCCATTGCTTCCAATCGGCAAGGCAACTGTGGGAGAAGGCTTGCAAGGTAACTGCGTCATTTACACCAGATAGGTATGTAATGGTCGCGCACCCTTTCTCAGGAGAGTTATCCTCTTGGATAAATGATGAGTCGAATAATTGTATTTGTACTTGATCTATATCTGGTAAGGCGTACGTAGCATTATAGCATACTTCGAAAGTATATCTACTACAGTCTATTAAGTCTATATCTAGAACATCTCCTGATAGTATGGTGGATATAGTAGGAGAGGAGCAGTCCGTGTTGAGTTGTATATTTCCAGTGCTAGTGCCTGGAGAAGGACAAGATTGAGCATAGAGACCCGTAGCGAGGAGGCTCAAAAGTACAAAAGCTACATACCGATTTAGGGTTTCCAGGAAGCCATTTATAGCCCTCGAAGCTGAGTGTGTCATAGGTGCATTTTTTTCAATTATCCCAAGTATTGGGATAAAGGCACTTAAATAATCCTTGTAATCTGTTTTTGTAAATCGGTATATGGTAGGAGACGTGGTTCCACAGAATACGCCTACAGATATGTGTTAACGAGGGCTTTGTTAAGTGGTTACAGATTTTTGATTAAGATTTTTTTCAATTCCTAAGTTTCAATCCATAGGATTTTCCCTATTCAATCGATCTGATATCATAATTTTCATTATTTTTGTGTCAAATCTTATTCATGTATTTGACCCTAATCACCATAGTGATTTCACTGTTTGTTGCCATGTTGTTCTTGAATATCTATTTTCGAGTCAATGTCTTCAAGCAGTACAAATACCTGACTCAGAATAATATAGATTTTGGTGCTAAGCATATCTTTGATGATCAGAAAATGGAAAACGAAATCTTGCCTCGCTATCCAGGCCACGAAAAACAAATTCTAGGCTTCACACATAACCTCCGTAGATCTATCAAGATGGCTTCTGTTCTGGTTGGACTCATAACTTTATTTGGTGCTATTTTAATGTATTACCGTCACGACACTTAGCTTTTTGCATTTATTCCGGCAATATTGACTTATTGTGGTATTAAATATAGCTGCTTAAGCGTTACCTTAAAAAATCTACTCGTATGAATCCTATATATGCGTTACTCCTATGCTGTCTTTTCTTTTCCTGCGATATCATTAATCCTGATGAAGAAATACCCTCATTTATTGAGATCGAAGATTTTGTACTTGCGGCGACACCAATGACGGGGTCCAATAATCAAAATATTACGGAAGGCTGGGTATATGTAGACAATGTTTTGATCGGCGCATATTCTAAGGATAAACCATTCCCTGTTTTGTTTTCTGGTACACAAGAAATATTAGTTGATCCAGGTATTCACCAAAACGGGATTAGTTTAGCACCAACTCTATATCCATACTATACCAGATATGCTATTACCGTAGATCTGGTGCCTGGCGAAGTGACCAAGATTACTCCAGTCTTCGAGTATAGAGATAATATTGAATTTCTATTTATTGAAGAGTTTAATTCGCAAACAGTATTCACAGTTGATAGAGATGGTAATGAAAATACCAATATCGAATATGTAACAGAAGGTGCATTTGAAGGTATATCCGCGAAAATCGTATTGGACACAGATAATCCATTAGTCAACATTGCTACTAGTGAATTCTATGACCTCCCTACCACGGGACCAAATGACACGTACCTTGAAATAAATTTTAAAACAGAAACACCTATCGCTGTTGGTCTTTTGCATTCGGATGGTGCTGGTGGCGAACGACAGTTATATGGTAATGGATTAAATACTACACCTGTATGGAAAAAAATATATATCAATCTTAAGGAAATTATTATCAACAACCCCAATCCGCCATACCGCATTGGTTTCGGTGCATTACTACCAGAAGGATTAGATCAAGCAACTATTATGTTAGACAATATTAAGCTTTTACACTTTAAAAGGTAAATTGCGTTCTATCCATATTCTCTATACCAAGTTGAATGCATAGAAGGAAAATAGATTTAATTATCTACATGATTTTTGATTTTGTCATGGCTATGATGGCTTGGACATTTTTTTTCAAATACAGAAAATCTGTAGAGGGGTACGATAGCTGGGCTTCCGTATTTTATGACACCAATTTTATAGTAGGCGTTTTTGCTATTCCTATGGGCTGGCATCTATTATATACTATATTTGATGACTACAGAGACTTATACCGGCTGTCTCGCCTAAGCGTGTTGACAAAAACATTTTTTTTAACGTTAGGTGGTGTTGTGATTCTATTTTTCACCTTGCTGCTCGATGATATCATTCCTTCTCCAAAGTATTACTTTCACTTTTTCATTTATCTTTTTCTATTTCATTTTTCATTTACTGCTATTTCTCGTATGTTAATGCTGACGCTCGCCAGTCGCAGATTGAAGGCTGGTAAGGTCACGTATAATACCCTTATCGTTGGAGGCAATAAAAATGCTTTAGATCTGTATCAGGAAATTAAGGGACTAAAAAAAGGTCTTGGTAATAAATTTCTAGGATTTATTGATACTAATGGCAGTAGCACTCGAGAGTTAGAAACAGTGCTGCCTGTTCTAGGAAAGTTGGCTGATCTGGATACGGTTATTGCCGAGCATAAAGTGGAAGAAGTTATCATAGCCTTAGAGAAATCCGACCACCTTAAAACGAAGAAAATTTTAAATACACTTTACGGTTACGGCGAGCGTATTCTAGTCAAGGTGATCCCAGATATGTATGATATTTTATTAGGTTCAGTTCGGATGAATCACGTTTTTGGTGCTATACTCTTGGAAGTTCGACAGGAGCTGATGCCGAGGTGGCAACGCTTACTCAAGCGCTTGATAGATGTAACAGCCTCCACGATTTTGATGCTCATTTGCTTACCTTTGTATCTATTTGCTGCTATGCGTGTGAAGATGTCCTCACCTGGTCCTATATTATATAAGCAAGAGAGAGTTGGACAGTACGGCAAGCCATTTAAGATTTATAAGTTTAGATCGATGCGCACTGATGCAGAGTCTGCGGGGCCACAACTTTCCCATTCTGAAGACAATAGAGTAACCTCTTGGGGCCGGATTATGCGCAAATACCGTATAGATGAAATTCCTCAATTTTGGAACGTCATCAAGGGTGATATGGCGCTAGTTGGCCCACGTCCAGAGCGACAGCATTATATAGATATCATATCTGAGCGTGCACCACACTATGTCCATCTATTAAAGGTCAAGCCAGGTATTACATCTTGGGGGATGGTCAAGTACGGATACGCCAGCAACGTTGATGAGATGCTGCAGCGCCTAAAGTTTGACCTACTTTATATAGAGAATATGTCACTCGGATTGGATTTCAAAATTTTGTTTTACACCCTGCTAGTTCTTGTACAAGGTAAGGGGAAATAAGGAGTTGGGGCCTACCCGAAAGACAACAATAGCCACAAAAGTAAATTTTTTTGTGGCTATTGTTGTCTTTCGGGTCGCTATGATTCGTAGCTACCGTTTATACATAAGTGTAAAAAAGCATATGTTTGCAGTTAATATGGCAATTGAGAACAGAAAAGCAGACTATT
>ENA-ORXR01001331-ORXR01001331.1-marine-metagenome-genome-assembly--contig:-NODE-1331-length-26422-cov-11.423230_pt1 | contig 26422 bp, 23 predicted proteins | sample MGYA00237866_ERZ511479 | MGnify/ENA metagenome assembly ERZ511479 | reverse complement strand
CAACGGGCATGCTGGACGCCGCGCCGGCGCCCACATTCTCGACTGCGCCAACGGTGAATGTTGTGATGTGCGCAAATGGCTATCCCGGAAGCTATGAAAAAGGCAGCGTCATAAATGGCATCGAGGCGGCAAGCGGGCGCGGCGGCGTTATCGTCTTTCACGCGGGAACGCGCGCGGGTGAGGATGGACAGCTTCAAGCCTCAGGCGGCCGCGTCTTAAATATCACCGCACAGGCGAATACGCTGTCGGCGGCGGTGGCGCGGGCCTATGCTGCGATTGATGAAAACATTAATTGGCCGGAAGGCTTTTGCCGCCGCGACATAGCGTGGCGCGCGCTATAATAAATAAGGGAGACGTCATGACATTGAAATCTAAAATCTTAAACGGGGTGGCGGGTTTTGCCGCTCTGGCTGTTATGAGTGTCTCGACAAGCTTCGCGCATGAGACAGGCGATCACAGCGAGTCTAATGTTACTCTCATCCATGCGGGCACTGTTATGGCTGTGCCGGGAGAAAGCACGCTTTCTGACGTTACAATCGTGGTCCAAGACGGCATGATAATGGATATTATTGACGGCTATATTGAGCACGATGGCGCGCAGATTGTCGATCTGAAAGATGATTATGTATTGCCGGGGCTGATCGACAGTCATGTTCATCTGTCCCATGAGTGGAACCCGAATGTTCGCTTGGATGGCGTGACCAAAGAGAGCGGTGATGTGGCCTATGACAGCGCCGTAAATGCCAAAAAAACACTTATGGCCGGATTTACAGCGGTGCAGGATGTGGGCGGCCCGCCGGAGATTTTTGCACTGCGCCGCGCGGTGAATGCGGGTAAAATGCCCGGACCGCATATTCGCGCCTCGGGCAGCGCTGTATCCATTACCGGCGGTCACGGCGATGCCCATGGTTATCTGGCAGAAATTACCGATATGATGCGTCCTGAAACGGTGTGCGACGGTCCGGCGGATTGCCGCCGCGCCACGCGTCTTGCGGTGAAACGCGGGGCCGATGTGATAAAAATTACGGCAACGGGCGGCGTTTTGTCCAATACCAATGCCGGTACTGGCCAGCAATTTTTCAATGATGAACTCGACGCCATCGTCGAAGCGGCGGATAAGATGGGCCGTAAAGTCACGGCGCATGCTCATGGGAAGACAGGCATAGAAAGCGCGCTTAAAGCGGGCGTGAAATCGATTGAGCATGGTACATATCTCGACGATGAAACGGTGCGTTTGTTTAAGCAACATGACGCTGTTCTGGTGCCAACAGTGCTGGCCGGGATGACCGTTGTCGATTGGGCGGAGAATACGGACTGGCTTCCGCCCAACTCGCGCAAGAAAGCGCTCGAGGTTGGCCCGCAAATGCAAAACATGTTGACGACGGCCTATCAAGGCGGCGTTAAAGTCGCTTTCGGTACAGATACAGGCGTTTCTGCCCATGGCGAAAATGCCAAGGAATTTAAATATATGGTCGCTGCAGGCATGAGCGAAGAGCAGGCCATTCGCGCCGCGACAGTTACCGCGGCGGAACACATCGAAATGGGAGATAAAATCGGCACAATTGAAGCGGGAAAATTTGCTGACATTATCGCTGTGGACGGTGACCCGCGCACCGATATTTCAGAGCTGCTGGATGTGGATTTCGTGATGAAGGGCGGCGTGGTTTATAAGGGCGGGGAGTAACTTTTCCTGTCATCCAGAGGGCCGCAAGTCCGAAGGACCCAAGCCTAGAGTTAGTCTCTAAACGCAAATTCGCGCATTATTGAAATATTTTAGGCATGGATCCTTCGCCGCTACGCGGCTCAGGATGACGAGCTATACATAATTAAATCAGCGCGGCCCCTTAGGCTTATAGCTCGACGACTTTCCGCGCGGTCTTGCCGGCTTCGCCTTTTTGCTCATAGCGCGTTTATTCCCTAGCTCCGGCCCGGCGCCTTTCTTCGCTCCCATGCGCTTCTTGCTGCTGGCATTTGTGCCGCGCTTGGGCGGGCGCGTGGGGCGTTTGGAGGGCTCGGGGCGACCTTTGGGAATATCAATAAGGTTTCCGACTTGATCGCGCAAAATCGAGCGTTTCACTTCCTCGACTCCGCCGCGTGAAAGCTGCCCGAGTTGAAACGGGCCATAACTAATCCTAATGAGGCGGTTCACTGTTAAGCCAATGCTCTCAAAGGCGCGGCGTACTTCGCGGTTTTTCCCTTCGCGGATGGTCACCGCAATCCACGCATTATCACCCTTTTGCGACTCTAATGTCGCTTCAATCGGTCCCGTGGGAATGCCGTCAATCGTGATGCCCTTCATCAGTGTGTCGAGCTCCGGCTGCATGACTTTGCCATAGGCGCGGGCGCGATATTTACGCGTCCATCCGGTGGATGGAAGCTCCAGCGCGCGGGCCAGTTCACCGTCATTAGTCAATAGCAAAAGCCCTTCGGAGGGCATATCCAAACGGCCAACGGAAATGACGCGCGGCAGCGTATCTGGCAATCGCTCATAAATTGTCGGGCGGCCTTTGGGGTCATGATTGGTTGTCAGCAGGCCGGGCGGTTTATGGTAGCGCCACAGGCGCGGCGGTTCTTTGCCTGCAATGGCTACGCCGTCCACCTCGATAATATCTTTATTAAGCACCGTTACCGCCGGCGTCTTTAGGAGTTTCCCATTGAGGCGCACGCGCCCCGCCTCGATCATCCGCTCCGCTTCGCGGCGCGACGCGAGGCCTGCGCGCGCAATGACTTTGGCAATGCGCTGGGGTGTTTCGGGCGGTGTGTCGTCGGCAGTGCTCACTTGCAATCCTTGGCAATTTAAGGGACAGGGCCGCTATGGCGCAGTTACTCTCAGATGATGCATATATGAAACTGGCGCTGAGCCAAGCGCAAAGCGCGGCTACGGCCGGAGAAGTCCCCGTGGGCGCTATTATTGTTGACCCGGTAACCGGCGAAATTATCGCGGCGGCGGGCAATCATCCGATCAGCTCATCTGACCCGACAGGTCACGCCGAGATTGCCGCCATTCGCGCGGCGGCCAAGGCTATCGGCAATTACCGTCTGACGGGACTTACGCTTTATGTGACTTTAGAGCCGTGCACGATGTGCGCGGGCGCGATTAGTCATGCCCGTCTGGCGCGCGTGGTTTACGGCGCACCGGATATGAAAGGGGGCGCGGTCGAACACGGTCCAAAGTTTTTCGACAGTCCATCATGTCATCACCGCCCCGATGTGACGGGCGGGGTGTTAGCGGATGAAGCCTCGCAGATGCTTAAAGCGTTTTTCAAAGCGCGCCGGAAATGAGGCATATTAATCTGCGCACCTTGCTTGTTCCGGATGGAGCAAAACAGGCGCGCCCGTCATCATCCGGTTTCGGGCTGGGCGTCATTTTCGCCGCCATCGGCGCAGCGCTGTTTTCGCTCAAAGCGATTCTCATCAAGCTGGCTTATTTGCCGGGGCAGGGCGCAGCCTTCGACGTTGACGCCATAACGCTGATGGCGCTGCGCATGATGTTTGCGGGGCCGATTTATCTCGCCATATTTTTCACCCTCATGCGCCGCCGTAAGGGCAAAACGCCTCTCCCGCGCAAAGCGGTTTTAGGCGCGCTCGCGCTGGGGTGCCTTGGATATTATATCTGTCCGTTATTAGACTTTAACGGACTGAAATTCATCACCGCGCAACTCGAGCGGCTTATTCTTTTTACCTATCCCGCCTTTGTTTTGATTCTCGGCGCCCTGTTTTTCGGCGCAGCTCTGTCATGGCGCGGCGCGATGTTTGCGGTCCTGGCCTATGCGGGGATTGGAGTGATTTATTTAGGCGGGGATATTGCCAGCGGAGATAATGTGGCGCTCGGCTCGACATTGGTTCTGGTCTGTGCGGTTCTCTTCGCGCTGTTTCAACTGCTCGCTAAACCGCTCATCGCGCAGCTCGGCGCAGGGCTTTTTACCTGTCTGTCCATGATGGCAGCGAGCACAGCTGTGCTGTCTCATTTCGTGATTGATAATATCGCCGCCGGGACGTTGGATACGGCCCTCTCATTGCCGCCGCGTATCTGGATTTTGGGCGCGGCAATCGCGATCATGTCAACGCTGATTCCGTCCTTTCTCGTTAATATTGCCATCGGGAAAATCGGACCGCAAACCGTATCCATGATTGGAATGATCAGTCCGATTGTGACCATTGTCTTTGCGATTAATTTACTGGGCGAGCCGTTCGGAATTATTGATGCGCTGGGCACGGCGCTGACGGTGGGCGGCATTGCGGCCTATAGCTGGTATTCGGGGCGCGAAAAGCGCGCATTAAATAAGCCCGTATAGGCCTGCTGCGTGATAGAGATAAACGACGCCAACCCCCGTCACAATATATTTCGTATAGCTGCGAAAGCCGACATCGGAGAGACGCTGCAAAACGCGCGTGCCTAGATATGTGCCCAGCAAGGTCAGCGGAATAGCCACCGCAAACATCCACCACGGCGGCATGCCGGACAGGCCTGAAGCTTTAAGCATGGGCAGCCCGAAATAAGCAATTTTGACCATATGCGAGCCAAACATCGTCACGGCCTTGGTCGCCACAATTTCATTGCGGGTCAGGCTCGTTTTAATAAAGAAAAAATCAAGCGCAGGGCCGGCGACGCCTGCGGTTAAATTAAGCAGCATAACCAAGACGCCGCAGGCAAAAGCGTGAACGGGCTTTGCCGCATCAAAAGCCAACCTATCTTTGGGGAGCCATAACAGAAACGGCAGCAGGCCGAGCATCAAATAGAGAAGCGCTTTGCTGGGGATAAACCGAATGGACAACATCAGTGCAATTGCAGGCAATGCGCCAATCCCGATATAGAGCAGAATATCCCAGCGGATATGAGCGCGCAGAAAGGCCGAGCGCGACAGGTTGGACACACTCTGGATCAGGCCATGCACGACCATGGCTTCGGCGACGCCGAGATAGAGGCCAAGAATACCCATGAAAATCATGCCGCCCGCCATGCCGAAAACGCCGCTGATAAAGGCGGTAAACAGCGCGGCGATGGCGATAAGTGCGGCGATTTGCGGGCTCATGCGCTCGTCCTATAGATTTGTAAAATAATGGCAACTTGGCTAAGGGCGGGCTATGACAAAACGACGATTTTTTAGAGTGCTGACGAAAGTCCATAAATGGGCCGGGCTCATTTTAGCGACGCAAATATTGCTGTGGTTTCTCAGCGGGTTTGTGATGACAATATTTCCGATTGACCAAGTGCGCGGGCGGCATATGGCGAGCAAAGCCCCGATGGCTTTTGAGGCTGCGCCGCAGATTAATTTGACAATGCTGAGTCGAAATTATGGGCCTGATCTCGAAAAAGCGGAACTGCGCAGTATTGCGGGTACGCCGGTTTATTATCTGATCGGCGGGTCCGGTGAGCAAATTGTTGATGCGCGCGACGGCGCAAAATATGTGATTACGGAGCCGGAAATCCGCAAGCTCGCCGAGCATTATTATGACGGCGCGGGCACAGTGAAAGCTCTCAACAAATTAGATGAAGCGCCGCTGGATTATCGCGGCGAGACGCCCGTCTGGCAGGCCGTATTTGAAGATAAGCAAAAAACGCGGCTTTATCTGGACGCGACGACCGGCGATCTCATAAGCGTGCGCACCCGCCTGTGGCGCGTCTTTGATACGATGTGGGCCATGCATATTATGGATTACACGGAGCGCGATCGCATAAGTTCATGGTGGCTAAGACTATTTGCCGGCGCGGGACTGTTGTTCACGCTCACAGGACTCGGGCTTTTGCTGAGTAGTTTTGGACTGGTCAATGTTAAGCCGCGAAGCGGGACCGGCGAGTGATCTCTTGGGGTGAGGGTGATTATTTCTCCTTTGCTTTATGCGCGCAAAATCTCTTGGCGTATCTTAAGTCTTGCAGGCTTTCTTTGCTCGGATCTCCCGTTATAGTGCAAAAAAACATCTAGGGATATTTCGTATGAAAACGATTGGCCATTTTATTGACGGCGCGCGTGTGGCGGGCCGTTCATCTCGCTTCAAAGATATTTATGACCCCAATACGGGCGCGGTGCAGGCGCGGGTGAATATGGCAACCCCCGGCGAGCTGGACGCGGCGGTGAAAACGGCCGAGGCGGCGCAGATTGAATGGGCCAAAGTGAACCCGCAAAAACGCGCCCGCATTATGTTTGCGTACAAAGCGCTGGTCGAGACTCACATGGAAGAGCTGGCTGAAATGCTGTCTTCGGAGCATGGCAAAGTCGTCGCCGATAGCCGGGGTGATGTGATGCGCGGCATTGATGTAATTGAATTTGCCTGCGGCGTTCCGCAGGGGCAAAAAGGCGAGCATACTTACGGCGCGGGGCCGGAGATTGATGTTTACTCCATGCGCAAACCCTTGGGCGTTGTCGCCGGGATTACGCCGTTTAACTTCCCGGCCATGATCCCGATGTGGATGTTCGGCATGGCGATTTCGACCGGCAATGCCTGCATCTTGAAGCCGTCCGAAAAAGACCCGTCCGTGCCGATGCGTCTGACCGAGTTGTTCGTGGAAGCTGGCGGACCTGTTGGCTTGCTGCAATGTATCAACGGCGACAAAGAAATCGTCGACGCCATTTGCGACCACCCGACGATTAAAGCCGTCAGCTTTGTTGGCAGTTCCGACATCGCGCAATATGTTTACGCGCGCGCGACAGCCAACGGCAAACGCGCGCAATGTATGGGCGGGGCGAAGAACCACGGCATCATTATGCCGGACGCCAATATGGAACAAGCGGCCAAAGATATTCTCGGCGCGGCATATGGCTCGGCGGGCGAACGCTGTATGGCTTTGCCTGTTGTGGTCCCTGTGGGCGAAGGCACAGCCGAGAAATTCCTCGAAGCTTTCATGCCAAAGTTGGAAGCTATGACGGTCGGCATTTCCACGGATGCGGAGGCCGACTACGGACCCGTTGTGACACAAGCTCACAAAGAGAGCATTGACGCAAATGTCGACAAAGCCGTTGCGGAAGGCGCGACGCTATTGAAAGATGGGCGCGGCTTCACGCTGCAAGGCTATGAAGACGGGTTTTTTGTCGGGCCGACGCTGCTCGACAATGTCACGCCGGATATGGAAACTTATCAGGACGAGATTTTTGGACCCGTTTTGCAAATCGTGCGCGCTAGGAATTTCGAAGAAGCTTTGGCTTTGCCGAGTGAGCATCAATATGGAAATGGCGTAGCGATCTTCACGCAAAACGGACGGGTCGCGCGGGAATTTGCGGACCGCGTCGAGGTCGGCATGGTCGGCATAAACGTGCCCATCCCCGTGCCCGTCGCCTATCACAGTTTCGGCGGCTGGAAACGCTCCGCCTTTGGCGATGCGAACCAATATGGGATGGAAGGACTGCGCTTTTACACAAAAGTCAAAACCGTCACCCAGCGCTGGCCGGAAGGCGAAACCGAGGACAGCGCCTTTATTATTCCGCATTTTGGATAGGGTTGGATATGAGCCTAAGTTCAAATCGACCTAACTTTAAAGCAATATTCGCGGTTACCGGCCTCCTTTTCCTCGCGGTGCCGGCAGTGGCAGCAGATAAATATGTAGATCCTGAATTCCCGGCCGCTGGCTGGCGGATATTAGCTGCCTGTCCATCCCAAGGTAATATTTATGAGGGAGTTTCGCCTAAGGTCGATTGGCCAGCTTTTAAGGACCGAGACTTAGTCATCCTCAAACTGACAGATACGGAGGCTCAAATTATCTATAAGAACGTCTGGGGGATGCGGGGAATGCGGTTTTCGGAAGATAACTCTGCGCCGCTTCGCCGAATGAGTGACTGCAGGGCTGAAGATAAATATGTTTTGATTGGTAAAGACGGCGGTGTGAAACGGCGGTGGACGGGCAAGCTATCTATTGATGAGCTCTTCCAAACCATCGACGCTATGCCGATGCGACAATATGAAATGCGAACAAGAGGCCGCAATTAAATGCACTTTCTCCTCACCGAAGAACAAACGATGATTCAGGATATGGCGCGGCAATTTGCGGCCGCTGAACTCGCGCCGCATTCGGCTATGTGGGACGAGGAGAAATTTCTGGATCGCAGTATATTCACCAAAGCTGCCGCGCTCGGGTTTTGCGGCATTTATACGGGCGAGGAATATGGCGGAACGGCTCTATCTCGACTGGATTCAGCGCTAGTCTTTGAACAGCTGGCGGCAGGGGATGTGTCGCATACGGCCATGCTCACCATTCATAATATGGCGTCATGGATGATTGACCGATACGGCGACACGGAACTGCGCGCGAAATATGTGCCGAAGCTCACGGCGGGCGAATTTATCGCCAGCTATTGCTTGACGGAACCGGGCGCAGGATCGGACGCGGCTTCCCTCTCTACCAAAGCCGCACGCGACGGCGATAGCTATATTCTCAACGGCACAAAAACATTTATCTCCGGAGCGGGATGGTCAGATATTTACGTCGTAATGGCCCGCACATCGGATGATGGCGCGCGCGGGATTTCCTGTTTCGTCGTTGAAAAAGGCACAGCGGGATTGAGCTTCGGTGCGAATGAGAAAAAGATGGGCTGGAACGCGCAGCCCACCGCGCAAGTCATTTTCGAAAACTGCCGCATTCCCGCCTCCAACCGCGTCGGCGCGGAAGGCGAAGGCTTTCGTTTCGCCATGTCAGGCCTCGACGGCGGGCGAATAAATATCGGCGCGTGCAGTTTGGGCGGTGCGCAAAAAGCGTTGGACGCCACCCTGGAATATACGAAAGACCGCAAGCAATTCGGCAAAGCGATTGGGGCATTCCAGAACACCCAATTCATGCTGGCCGATATGGCGACGGAATTAGAAGCGTCGCGTCTGATGCTCTATCGCGGCGCGGATTTACTCGATCAAAAATCTCCGAATGCGGGTGCAGCTTGCGCCATGGCGAAACGCTTTGCGACAGATATGTGCTCAAAAATTGCCAATGATGCGCTGCAGCTTCACGGCGGCTATGGCTATTTAAAAGATTACCCACTGGAACAAATCGTGCGGGATTTGCGGGTCCACCAAATCCTCGAAGGCACAAACCAAATTATGCGCATGATTGTAGGGCGCAGTCTGACCAGACAGTGAGAGGTAGATTATGAGCCAGCTAAAAGCGCGCAAACGTGGGGCCATCGGCCATATCACCCTAAATAGACCCGAAGCGCTAAACGCCTTAACGGAAGAGATGTGCGTTGAGATGACCCGCGCTCTGCAAGATTATGCAGTCGACCCCGCGATTGGCGCAGTCGTCATTGACGGCGCAGGGGAACGAGCCTTTTGCGCGGGCGGGGATGTCATTCTGCTGCATGACAGCGGCAAAGCGGGCGACCCTCGCGCCGAAAAATTCTGGCGCACGGAATATGCGCTGAATGAATATATTTTCCGTTATCCCAAACCTTATATTTCGTTGATTGACGGTTTTGTTATGGGCGGCGGCGTTGGTTTGTCTGTGCACGGACGATTGCGCGTGGCGGGTGACACAACACGTTTCGCCATGCCCGAAACAGGCATTGGATATTTCCCTGATGTGGGCGGGACTTATTTCTTGCCGCGATTGGGCAATGCCGTGGGGAATTGGCTGGGCCTGACAGGCGCGAATATCGGGCCGGGGCAAAGTTATGATCTGGGTATCGCAAATGCCTATGTTCCGACCGACCGGCATGAGGATCTAATTGCGGCTTTGGCTGGTGCCAATTTAGATAGTAGCGATAGCGCTGTTGCCAATGTCATGAAAGGCTTCGTACGGCGTCCGCCTGAAGCTGAGCCGTTATCTGATGCTTTATCATGTTTTGACGAACCCACAGTTCCAGCTATCTTGCGCGCGTTGGATGCGGACGGTTCGGAGTGGGCCGCCAAGCAAGCAAAATCCATGCGGCGTAAATCACCTTTGGCTTTGTGCGTCACGCTGGAGGCCATGCGCCGTGGGGCAAAACTTCGTTTCCGCGAAGCGATGTCGCGGGAGTTGGATTACTCATTGGGCTTCCTAAAAACGCAAGATTTCTACGAAGGCATTCGCTCTCAGTTAATTGATAAAGACCGCAACCCGAAGTGGTCGCACAATATGGACGAAGTTACGCCCGCCCAAGTCTCGCGGGTCTTATCGCGCCGCGCAATGTCACCGCTGGAGTTTTTGCCATGAGCACGATCGCATTTATTGGATTGGGTAATATGGGCCTAGGGATGGCATCCAACCTCGCCAAAACTAACCACGAAGTCCGCGCGCTCGATATTAGTCCTGATGCGCTCTCTAAAGCCGGCGAGGCGGGATGTGTCCAAGCCATAAATGCCAAAGACGCAGTCGCGCCTGCGGATATTGTTGTCACCATGCTGCCCGCCGGTAAGCATGTTGAGTTGGTCTATGCAGACGTCATGACCCACGCACGCCCCGGGACGTTGTTCATTGATTGCTCGACCATTGATGTTGATACGGCGCGGAAAGTCATCGCAGCAGCGCAAGACAAAGGGTTCGCCATGATCGACGCACCGGTATCGGGCGGCGTCGGCGGCGCGGCGGCGGGTACGCTTACATTTATGTGCGGCGGAACCGAGGACGCATATGCTCGCGCTAAACCGATCTTGGAAATTATGGGCAAAAACATTTTCCACGCGGGCGGCTCAGGGAATGGGCAAGTCGCCAAAATCGCGAATAATATGCTACTCGGCATTCATATGATCGGCACGTGCGAGGCGTTTAATTTGGCCGAAAAACTCGGGCTGGACGCGCAGACCTTTTTCGATATTTCCTCCACAGCCTCTGGCCAGAATTGGTCTATGACCAGCTATTGCCCGGCTCCGGGCCCTGTCGAGACAGCGCCGTCTAATCGCGATTATCAGCCCGGCTTTGCGGCAGCGATGATGCTGAAAGATCTTCGTCTCGCGCAAGACGCCGCGCAATCCGCCAAAGCCGCAACACCGCTAGGCGCACAAGCCATGGCGCTTTACGCTTTAATGGAGAGCGCCGGTGAAGACGGGCTGGATTTTTCCGGGGTGATGAAACTTATCGACGGTTCGCTTTAGGCCTCTACGCCCCGCCCGACAGCAGTTCCGTATTGCCGCCGCTCGCCGTTGTATCAATACAGATATGTTGCTCCGCTATTAGCGCCCATGCGATGTTCTTTCCTGTCGCAATCGGAAGTATCGGACCGTCACGACGCGCTAAGGCCTGACGAGCTTTCCGCTGATCATCAGCATCGCCCCAATGAACGACACTCGCAAACCCCTGAAGATGTTCCAGCGCATCCAAGTCTAAATTCGGCAGCGCAACGCCGACCCCGCCAGCGGCTCGCACCAAATTTAATTGCAATTCAACATCCGGCCCCAAACATAATGTGCGCCCACGAATATAGGTCGTCAGGCGATTGCTCTCACCTGTCGGCCCCGGATAATCCAGCGTGTGCAGAGCCAGTAGTTCAGGCTTAGCCACCACGTTGATAAGGCTTTGCGCCTTCGCTAAATTTATCTGACTTTGGTCTTTCGGTTTGGGCAAATTCTGTACAGGTGACGATAAAAATCGCGGTAGATAGTCCGGCCCGCCCGCTTTTGGGCCCGTGCCTGACAGACCCGATCCGCCGAAAGGTTGACTGCCGACAACTGCGCCGATTTGATTGCGGTTCACGTAAATATTTCCAACCCGTAACTCCCGCGTGATATCGTCAACGCGCGTATCAATCCGCGTGTGCAGCCCAAAAGTGAGCGCGTAATCCGCCGCATCTATTTCGTTTACAATTACCGGCAAATTATCGGGGTCAAATTGCGCGACGTGGAGAACAGGTCCAAATATTTCCTCTTTCACATCCGCGCGTCCCGCCACACGAATGAGTGTGGGTTGAATGAAATGACCCACCTCCGGCAAGTCGCAAGATTGGTGGATGACATCAGATTTTATGATATAGGCTGAGAAGCGCGCACGGGCCGTTTCGTCGATTACGGGACCCACATCTGTTGCCGGGTCCCATGGTGCGCCCAGCTTTAACTCGTCAATCGCTTCCATCAGCATTTTCAGCACGGGCTCGTAAATATCCTCTTGCAAATAGAGCAATCGCAGGGCCGAGCATCTTTGCCCGGCGCTCTGAAACGCGCTCGCGATGATATCCGTAATCGCCTGTTGCGGCAGAGCTGTGCTGTCGACGATCATGCAATTTATGCCGCCCGTCTCCGCGATCAAAGGCGCGGAGGGCGCAAGATTATCCGCGACAGTTCGGTTGATAATTTGCGCGGTATGTGTGCTGCCCGTGAAGACGACTCCATTTGCGCGTGAGTCCGAGGTGAGCGCCGCGCCGATGACAGCTCCTTCGCCCGGTAGGTTCTGCAGGGCTGTTTTCGGCACGCCTGCTTTGTGCAAAATGTCCACGGCCAAATGCGCGATGAGGCACGTCGCTTCCGCGGGTTTTGCAATCACCGCGTTCCCGGCTGCCAAGCCCGCTGCGATTTGGCCGAGGAAGATCGCGAGAGGGAAATTCCATGGTGCGATTGTCACTATTGTGCCGAGCGGTTCGCCGCCATTCGCTTCCGCTTGGTCCGCATAATAGCGCAGGAAATCGACGGCTTCTCGCAGTTCGGCGACGGCATCCGCTGCCGTCTTCCCGGCCTCCCGCGCGAGCAATGCGAAGATTTCCGCATGGCGGGATTCGAGGTCGTTCGCACTTTGCCGCAAAATTTTCGCCCGTTCTGCAACAGGCGCGGCCCAAGGCTTTGCCGATTGGAAGGCGAGATCGACATGTTTGGGCGTCGCAAATTGCACCGTTCCAGCCTCGTCCGTGCCGTCAGCTGGATTCAAAACCACTTTGGCCTCGCCTTTCGCCAGCGTAGGTTTTGCGATTTGCGGTTTGGCCTGCCACGTTTTTTCTGCGAAGGCGGCCCGGCTTGTCACGAATTCATCTAAAATAATGGGGTCCTGTAAATCCCATCCTTTTGAATTTTTGCGCGGGGCAAATATTTCTCTGGGTTGAACAATAGTCCTGCCAATATCGACCGCGAACGGATCTTTTATTATAATGTCTATCGGCACATCGCGGTCTGTGATTTGACTCACGAAAGAGGAGTTCGCGCCGTTCTCGAGCAAGCGGCGCACGAGATAAGCGAGCAAATCCCGATGCACGCCGACCGGGGCATAGATGCGGCAGGGTAGCCCCGTATCTTGCCGCAAAATTTCGTGCAAGGCTTCCCCCATACCGTGCAGACGCTGAAATTCAAATCCGGTTTTGTCTTCTCCGGCTAGGCTTAAAACCTCGGCTGCACTGCGGGCATTATGGGTTGCAAATTGCGGATAAATTTGCGGTCGCAGGTCGAGCAGCTTTTGTGCGCACAGCATATAGTTCCGGTCTGTCTCGGCTTTGTTGGTAAACACCGGATAGGCTTCATGTCCGCCAACTTGGGCGTGTTTGATTTCACCGTCCCAATATGCGCCTTTCACCAGGCGCACCATGAAGCGGCGGTTCGTCGAGATCGCCAAGTCTGCAATCCAGTCGATAACAGATGATGCGCGTTTGCCGTAAGCCTGCACGACAAGGCCTAACCCATCCCAATCTGAGAGAGCCGGATCATTGGCGAGAGCTTCGAAAATTTCGAGCGACATATCCAGCCTGTCGGCCTCTTCCGCATCAATATTCAAGCCCATCCCAGATTTAGCGGCGAGATGTGCCAGACCCGAAATACGCGGCAGCAGCTCCGCCATAACGCGGCCCGTTTGCAGCGTTTCATAACGCGGATGTAGCGCCGAGAGTTTGACGGAGATCCCCGGATTATCGTGAACGGACCCGGAGTTGCAGTAAGGCGCAAGGGCCTCCGCCGCATCGCGGTAAGCTTTTTCATAGCGGCGCGCATCAACGGTGGAAATCGCGGCCTCGCCCAGCATATCGAAGGAATAACGATACCCGGCGCGCCGATTTTTCAGCGCTTCTTCAATCGTTTGCCCCAAAACAAATTGCCGTCCCATTTCGCGCATGGCCTGTTTGACGGCCGTGCGGATAACGGGTTCGCCCATGCGTTTCACGAGATTACGAACGGTTTTGACAATCCCGCGGCTATCATCCGTGTCGAGCACTTTTCCCGTCAGCATCAAGCCCCAAGTCGATGCGTTGACGAGAGTGGAGCTGCTTTTATTGATATGCGCGCTCCATTCGGAAGGGGCGATTTTGTCTTCAATCAACGCATCCATCGTCTCGGAATCGGGCACCCGCAGCAGAGCTTCGGCCAGGCACATCAGCGCAACGCCCTCATCCGTGGACAAGCCATATTCGCCCAAAAATTTTTCCATCATGCCCGGTTTCGCGTCGTCACGTAATGTCTTGACGAGCGTGCGGGCGAGATCCGTCGCCTCTTGGCGTATCTCAATAGAAGGAATATCTGCGTGCATATGATTGACCCTAAAATGCGAAACAGTTGCGATTTTCATCAACACCTATTTCCTTAGAGGACACAAGCAGAAAACATGCGTCTCATTCCTTATCAGAACGCAGCTTCACGCAAATTTATTTCAATTTATTGGTGGCTAGCCCTCCATTACGGCGTAATCGAGGAGCTCAACATCGGTCGAAAGATAACCGGGTTTTACCGGTTCAATCTTTGTCAAATCTGTCGTCAGATATTTCTTACTGTCATCGCAGAAAATTGTGACGATTTCATCGCTTGGATGCTCGCGCGCGAGCTTTAGGGCCGCGATCAAATTTGCACCCGAACTAATCCCAACGGCAAGGCCCAGCTCTGCAGAGAGTTTTTGCGCCATGATGATGCCGTCGCCGTCATTCACGCAGACAATCTCATCCAGCGTTTTCAGGCAGACGATGTCCGGAATAAATTCATCGGACACACCTTGAATACGGTGTTTGCCAACCTTGTGACCAGTGGTGAGTGTCGGCGATTCTGCGGGCTCCATCGGATGAATTTTTGTAGAAGGACACACGCTACGCAGGGCCGTGCCGACGCCCATCACGGTTCCGCCCGTGCCAACACCGGCTACAAAACGATCCGGACAATGGCCGAGTTGTGCAATAATTTCCGGACCGGTGCCTTTGCAATGGGCGTTGCAATTATCCGGGTTAGAGAATTGCCGCGGCAGGAAAACGTCATTGCGCGTGCGCGCTAAATCTTCGGCCATTTGGATTGAGCCAAGAAAACCGCCTTCCGCGTGACTGACCAAGACAACCTCCGCGCCATAGCTTTTCATCAATGCAATCCGTTCAGTGCTCATCCAATCGGGCATATAAATCCGCACGGGATGACCCAGCGCGCGCCCGACCGCGCAAAACGCGATCCCGGCATTTCCTGATGTCGCCTCAACGATCATATCGCCCTTCCGCAACGCGCCGGAGATATAAGCGCAGCGTAGCACTTCCAGTGCCATGCGGTCTTTAATCGAGCCTGACAAATTGAAATATTCCAGCTTCGCATAGATAGTTCGCAGCTCGCCTTTGTCTTTCAATGTCAGGGCGATAAGCGGCGTCTTGCCAATCAATTTATCGAGCGCTGAGAAGAGCGGGGGCAAGGCGGAGCTTACCGCTGCGCCCGCTAAAGACGGGCGAATTGGATCTAATATTTTGCTATGCAACATGGTCTTATCCTCGTTTTGACCAAAATATCAGACTTTCGGTCGAAAATTCTGCGTTATTCTCCTGAAAAATGACATGACTTAATAAAAATATTTGATATTTAAGAGGTATGAGCGAAAGTTTACACAGGCATGACGTAAAGATCTTGGAAATTCTACAAGCAGACGCGACCCGCTCTCTCGAGTCGATTTCCGAAGAGATAGGCGTCTCACTCAACACATGCTGGCGGCGGGTTCGCAAATTGGAAACGGATGGGATTTTGGAACGCCGCGTAGCCTTGGTGGACAATGTCAAAATTGGACTCCCCCTCACTGTTTTTGTTTCTGTTCGCACGGATGATCATTCCAAAACTTGGTCAGACCGTTTCACAAAAGCGGTCGAGAGCGTGCCGGAGATCGTCGAATTTTACCGCTTAGCGGGAGATGTCGATTACATCCTGAAAATGATGGTCGGCAGCGTGTCCGATTATGACCGCGTCTATCAAGGTCTGATTTCCAAAGTGAGCGTGTCCGATGTTTCAGCCAGTTTCGCGATGGAAAAACTTAAATTCACGACCGAGCTTCCCGTCGGCCAAGCCCTCAAAGGCGCGTCATGAGCTTTACCGATATTGCCGCAACAAACGCCATGTTCGAGGCGCATCTGACGGGCGAAGACACCCGGCCCATTGTGACGGAGATGCGGGACGGCTTTGCCGCGACGCGTCTCGAAACAAATGCTGCTCACATGCGGCCCGGAAATATGATTAGCGGCCCGACCCAGATGAACCTCGCCGATACCGTCGCCTATGTCTGCGTCTTCACAAAACTTGGCATTACGCCCATGGCTGTGACGTCCAGTTTGAATATACATTTTCTGCGGCCGTGTATTGGGCCCGGCGTGCGGGCGGAGGCGCAGATGGTGCGTATTGGAAAAACGCTGGCTGTGATGGATGTGCGGATTTTTGGTGATGGTCATGAAGATCCTGCGTCTGTCGCGACCGTGGTCTATGCGCTTCCGAAACCCGGATAGGCGGATAAGCTTTCAGCCCATTTCCTTTGAAAACACGTTTTCAATTAGGACTGCCGAACGTGGAAGTCTTTCTTCAAAAGAAGGACTGCCTGCGTGGCGGCGGCCTCGATGGCTGCCAGTGGTTTAATCTAAAAGATGTTTTACGAGGCTTCCACATGTATTTGTCTTCCGACAATTACATGCCCCGCATTTCGCTTGCGCGAATTGCCCGGCCACACAGCGATGCTTTCGGATAACCGCCGCGCGAAGTGACCGTATTTCATTTGGGGAATGAAATGCAACAAAGCGCCGAACAGCTAAGGCTGTTCGGTTTCTCAATATTTGATTCTCAATCAAATATCTTCGTCATGCCCTCGTTCCAGAGGGTTCAGCTCTCGCCATCCGGGCCCGATAAATCTGTGCTACCAAACCTACCTAGACACACCGTCTTCCAGACCCGCGCAATGTTCACATTTGGTCCGGGGAATCAAATGTATTGCAGCGCCGAACCGCGAGAGGTGATCCGGATTGTCCGGCAAAAATGAGGTCGTAAAATTGCGGGGCATTATTTGTACTCGTTAAGCCTTGCCAACCCTCACAAGCCCGCGCCCGCCATAGCCGACTTAGGTTTTTCTGCTACGGAGGCAGACAGCAAAAATCCTGAAATTAAAAAAAGCGCTGGCAACCGTGCTGATCAGGCTACGCCTACTCCGTTCCTTTTCAATCGACTTCATCGATTGCCTGCGTCACCCCTGCAACTTCGCCGCCAAACCCTCAATCCGCTTCGCCGCCGCGTTTAGCGCCTTCGCCGCTTCAGCTTGGCTTTTGGCGCTGGCGAGCGTTGCGGCGTCGCGTTCTTTGCGCAGGCCTGCCGCGCGGGCGTCGACACGTAAGTCCACATTTTCCATCGTGTCCTCGACCTCATCCATCATGGTGATACCCGCCATGACGAGCAGGCGCAGATCGCCGATCTGGCCGAATTGATTGGCCATTTGCGTGACGCGATCATCAAGTTTTTGACCCAAGCGCAACAAGCGTTCTTCTTCGCCGTCCTCGCACCCCATGGCGTATTTACGCCCATTTATATCCAGGCTGACTTTACCCATCTTATCCTGCTCTTTCTGTCCACACGTTTAGAGGGACCGCTCAAGTGCCCCGCGCACGACACTCATGATTTGGTCCAGCTCAGCCTCGCTGTCGCGTGTCAATTTCGTAAATTCAGCCTCGCGCTGTGCCAAAGCGTTTTGAGCCGCCTGAGCTTGCGCAGCCATCTCGTCGAGTTGCCCCGCGAGCTTGGCGCGGTCCTCGCGAAAGGCCTCACTATCATTGGCACCGGCTTCCAATGTTTTCATTCGGGACAAAAGTTGCTTCACCCCCGCCTCCAGAGACTCCACGGAATTATCCAATGCCGCCTTGGCGGATTTTATGTCAGCGCTGTCATTCATCTTATTCACCCAATGACGTCAATATATTAACAGAATGGCCCGCAATGTGCGTAAGGACAAGGGGATTTTGTTGACTTGTTTGGGGCGACTGCCAAACGGGTTTAAAATTTTAAGGTCTCGCAAATCAAGGGATATAGGACGAAAATGACGGTAAGAATCGGAATTAACGGGTTTGGCCGTATTGGTCGTCTGGTGACGCGCGCACTCGTTGAATACGGCATAAAGGATATTGAGCTGGTTGCTATCAACTCACCGGGGGCAATTGAAACCTCCGCGCACCTACTTCGCTATGACAGTGTGCACGGGCGTTTTGGAGAAAATGTTGAGGTCGGCGACGGCTATATTGAATATGCCGGAACCCGCGTAGCCATGAGCCATGAACGCGACCCAGGCGCCGTCGATTGGGGCGGTATGGGCGTCGACGTGGTCATGGATTGCACAGGCATTTTTCGCTCCAAAGAGAGTGTTCAGCCGCATTTAAAAGCCGGGGCAAAAGCTGTGCTAATCTCTGCTCCCGGTCAGAACGTCGACAAAACCATTGTCTATGGCGTGAACCATGGGGACCTGACGAAAGATGACATCGTGGTCTCTTGCGCGTCTTGCACAACAAACTGCCTCGCCCCTGTCGCGAAAGTTTTGATGGAAACGGTGGGCATTCGCCGTGGTTTTATGACGACGGTTCACTCTTATACGCAAGATCAGCGCATTTTAGATAACTCCCATAAGGATCTTTACCGTGCGCGGGCGGCCGGGCTAAACATGATCCCGACCTCGACAGGCGCGGCAAAGGCTGTCGGTCTGGTCATTCCTGAGCTTCAAGGACGGCTGTCCGGCTCTGCGGTGCGCGTACCGACGGCCAATGTGTCGATGGTTGATCTGGCGTTTCAGCCGGAGATGCGAACCTCAGCCGAGGAGGTCAACGCCGTGATGGAAGAGGCGGCGAAAGGCCCAATGGACGGCATTATCTGTTACTCCCAAAATCCCCTCGTCAGTTCGGATTTGAACCACGACCCAAATAGCGCGATTTTCGCTTCCTTGCTTACCAAAGACATGGACGGGGATTTAGTGAAAATCATTGCCTGGTATGATAATGAGTGGGGTTTTGCGAACCGTATGATAGACGTGGCCCGAGAAATGGGTGAAAATATGGAACACGAAGCATGAGTTTTACGCGGCTGGAAACAGCAGACCTAAACGGGAAAACCGCCCTCGTCCGCGTGGATTTTAATGTCCCGCGCGACGATGCCGGAAACATCACCGATGACACACGCATTCGCTCGGCCTTGCCCACGATAAATCATTTGCAAGCGCACGGCGCGAAGATTGTTCTGCTCTCGCATTTCGGCCGCCCGAAGGGAAAACCTAACCCGGAATTATCCTTGCGCTTTATCGTGCCCGCTTTGGAAGCCGCTATCGGTAAACCCGTGAACTTCATCGAACGCCCGAGCGCGGACGCCATTGCTGCGATGGAGCAAGATGCGATTATTCTCGTCGAAAACACTCGCTTTGCCAAAATGGAAACTGACGGCGACCCAAAAATGGCGCTATTCCTTGCCAGCCTTGGCGATATATTTGTCATGGACGCCTTCTCTGCCTCTCACCGCAATCATGCCAGCAGCGCCGTTGTCGGACAATATCTGCCGTCCTTTGCAGGCCTTGCCATGGAACGCGAGCTCGATCATTTGGCGGCCGCGCTGGACCACCCCAAAACGCCCGTTATGGCGATTGTTGGCGGGGCGAAGGTCAGCACAAAAATTGACCTACTGGAAAACCTCGTCTCCCGCCTCGACACACTTGTTATTGGCGGCGGCATGGCCAATACATTCCTCTTCGCGCAAGGCCATGATGTCGGCAGCTCCCTTTGTGAAAAAGACTTAAAGCCCAAAGCTCTGGATATTCTGGCCGCAGCGAAAAAAGAAAACTGCCGTATCATACTGCCTGTGGATGTTGTGGCCGCCACGGAGTTTAAAGCCAATGCCGAAAGCCGCGTTTGCGGGCTCAATGATGTCGCTCCGCATGAAATGATCCTCGACGCAGGACCGGACACGGTGTCCCTCATCTTGGACGCCATGGACGCGTCTCAAACCTTGATTTGGAATGGTCCGTTGGGTGCCTTTGAGCTCACGCCGTTTGATACGTCCACCGTGGAGTGCGCGAAATACGCGGCCAAGCTATGCCGCAAAGACAGCATCATCGCCGTTGCCGGCGGCGGCGACACCGTGGCCGCGCTGGCGCTCGCCGATGTACTGGATGATTTCACCTTTATATCGACTGCGGGCGGCGCCTTTCTGGAATGGATGGAAGGTAAAGCCTTGCCCGGTGTCGAAATTCTTAAACCTCAAAATCAAGCCTAAACCCGGAGTATATCATGGATCTCGAAGCCCTAAATAAAATTGCCGTTAAGATGGTTGAGCCCGGCACGGGTATTTTAGCCGCCGATGAAAGCACAGGCACAATCGGAAAGCGTCTCGCATCGATTGACACTGAGAACAATGAAGACAATCGCCGCGACTGGCGCGAAATGCTGTTCAGAACCCAGCCCGCGATGAATGACCATATTAGCGGCGTGATTCTTTTCGATGAGACCATTCGCCAATCCGCCAAGGACGGCACGTCTTTCGTCAAACTTATTCAGGATGCGGGCGCCATTCCCGGTATTAAAGTCGATAAGGGCATTACCCCTCTGGCGGGACGTCCCGGCGAGACGATCACGCAAGGCCTAGACGGTCTGCGCGAGCGCTTGACGGAATATTACGAGCTTGGCGCACGTTTTGCCAAATGGCGGGCGGTGATCGAGATTTCCCATCCGGATCAATATGTCGGCTCCACGCCAACACGCGGTGGTTTGAAAGCGAATAACCACGCGCTCGGCCGTTATGCGGCGCTGTGCCAAGAAGCCGGCATTGTCCCGATTGTTGAGCCGGAAGTTCTAATGGGCGGACATCACTCTGTTGAACGCTGCCATGAGGTGACTGAGAAAGCGCTCAATTCGCTGTTCACCGAGCTTTATGAGCAAGGCGTGGCGCTGGAAGGAATCATCTTAAAGCCAAACATGGTCGTGGCCGGGCAAAAATGCGCCGAGCAGCCCACTCGCGAAGAAATTGCCGAACGGACCATCAAAGTCCTGAAAGACACCGTGCCATCCGCCGTTCCCGGGATCGCCTTCCTGTCTGGCGGACAGCAAAATGAGGAAGCCACACGCAATCTCGATATGATGAATAAAGTTGGCGGGTTCCCTTGGAAACTCACCTATTCTTATGGCCGCGCCCTTCAACAATCTGCGCTCTTCGCGTGGAAAGGCAAAGCCGAAAACTATGACGCCGCGCAAGCCGCATTTAACCATCGTTCGCGTATGAACGGTTTGGCCAGTATCGGGGCCTGGAGCGCCGAGATTGACGACACCGTTGACGCTTAGGGCCATCCGTAACGTGGCTAAATCCGCGCAAAAACTGATTTTCGCCATAAATGCATCGTTTTCCTGAGTTTAATCACTATTGAAGACTTCTCGTCTAAGATGGGGTGAGGGAAATGAAGGACTGAATTTATGTGCGGCATTATTGGCATTGCAGGACATCGTCAGGTGACAGACCGTCTCATCGACGGTCTGAAACGTTTGGAATATCGCGGCTATGACAGCTCCGGCATTGCCGTCCTGACGGATGGCAATTTGGATCGACGCCGCGCCGAAGGCAAAATCCGAAATTTGGAAGCCAAAATCTCGCAAGAGCCAATGGATGGACAAATTGGGATTGCCCATACACGTTGGGCGACCCACGGCGTACCCAATGAAGCCAACGCCCATCCGCACCGCTCGGGACGCGTGGCCGTTGTGCATAACGGCATCATCGAGAATTATTTGGAGCTGCGGGAGCGGCTCTCCGGCGAGCGCGAATTTTCATCTGATACTGACACCGAAGTCGTCGCGCATCTGGTGGATATGGAGCTTGCGAAGGGCTTGGCCCCCGCTGAAGCCTTTGCAAACAGCTTAAAGCAATTGCACGGCGCTTATGCTTTTGGTGTCATTATCGACGACAATCCCAATGAAATTTACTGCGCCCGTGCGGGCTCGCCGCTGGCGCTGGGGATTGGCCCCGACGGGACGGAACATTTCCTCGGCTCTGATGCGATGGCGATGGCGCAGCTGACAAACCAACTCATTTATTTGGAAGAAGGTGATTGGGCCATTCTTCGTCCTGATGGGTATGAGATTTTTGATGAAAACGATACACCTGTCACGCGCGAGATCACGATCATCAAAGGCGGTCCCGAAGTCGCTGAAAAAGGCAAATATTCGCATTTCATGCTCAAAGAAATTTATGAGCAACCCGAGATAATCACGCGCGCGCTGACACATTTTCTGGACGATGACCGAACCCGTCCCATGCGTGCGACAGACATCGCTCCGGCCTTGGATTTCACGAAATTCGACCGCATCATTTTAATCGCCTGCGGAACCGCTTTTTATGCAGGTGCCGTCGCAAAATATTGGTTTGAGCAAGTCGCAGGCCTCGCGGTTGATATCGATGTCGCGTCCGAGTTCCGCTATCGCCGCCCGGTTTTAAATGAGCGCTCGCTCTTTATTGCGATTTCGCAGTCCGGCGAAACCGCCGATACGCTGGCTGCGCTGCGCTATTGCAAAGAAAACGGGCTGACCACGGCGGCACTCGTCAATGTCATGACCTCGACCATGGCGCGCGAAGCCGATATTGCTATGCCGATCCTCGCTGGACCCGAAATCGGTGTCGCTTCAACGAAGGCGTTCACGGCGCAACTAACCGCCTTAGCCACTCTCTCACTTTCCGCCGCGCAAGCGCGCGGAGTAATTAGTGATGAAGAGCTGTTGCGCTTGTCAAAAGAACTCATCTCCTTGCCGCGCTTGATTACGAAAGCTCTGGAACTCGACGCGTCAATCGCCGACATCGCCAAGACGCTCGCGCCGTCTCGGTCGGCCTTTTATCTTGGCCGCGGTGCGCAAGTGCCGATCGCTTATGAAGGCGCGCTGAAGATTAAAGAAATCGCTTATATCCACGCCGAAGGCTATGCTGCGGGCGAGCTGAAACATGGTCCTATCGCGCTAATTGAGGACGGCACACCCGTCATCGTGCTCGCGCCTATGGATGAGCTTTACGAGAAGACAGTTTCCAACCTGCAAGAAGTTGCCAGCCGGGGTGCGCGCGTCACATTGGTGACTGACGCCGAAGGTGCAAAAACCGGAAGCAGCATGGCGGATGACCTCATTGTCGTGCCATCATCAGATCCGTTCATTGCGCCGATTTTGACCACGGTTGCAATGCAACTCCTCGCCTATCACACGGCGGTTGCGCTCGGCACGGATGTGGATCAACCGCGCAACCTCGCGAAATCCGTCACGGTTGAGTAATTAGTTTCTTTTGAACGGCGCGACGAGACTCCACCAAAGACTCGACGGCGCATCTGTTTGATACTCATTGAGGCCGAGCGTGAGCTCACCGTCGGGGGTGTCCGTGTAAGAGCGGAAAATCTTGTCCCACCAAATGACGGAAAACCCGTAATTTGTATTCGTCTCGCGTTCGATGACGGAGTGGTGGATGCGGTGGAGCTTGGGCGTCACCATAATTTGCCGCAGGGGCCGCTCGATCCAATTCGGCAAACGAACATTGGCGTGATTAAAAATCGCACAAGCGTTCAGCAGAATTTCGAAAATAATAACGGCAAGAACAGGCGCGCCCAGCAGAACAACAATTCCCATTTTATAGACCATAGAAATGATAATTTCGACGGGATGAAAGCGAAGTCCTGAACTCGCATCCAAATCACGATCCGCATGGTGGACTTTGTGCAGTCGCCATAAGACCGGGATTTTATGAAACGCAACGTGCTGCCAATAAATCATCATATCCAAGATGATAACCGCAATTAAAATGGCGGCCCAACTCGGCAGAGAGATAAGATTTAAAACGCCCCAGCCTTGGACTTGTGCCCAGAGCGCTGCGCCAACGGCAATCACTGGGAACAGCAACCGAATGGTCAATGTGTCAATGATAACGAGCCCGAGATTAGTGACCCACCGCGAAGAGCGCTTTTGCAAGCGGTCCCGCGCCGGGAACAACGCCTCCATCGCGCCCATAAGAATGAGCATGCCAAGAAAGATGGAAAGTCGGATTTGTGTTTCAGTCATGGGGAGGGCTTAGCACAGGGTAGATGGAAATACCTGTCACAGATTGTTGAGGGCGTGGGTTTCGTGCTTGTTCTTGAGGGGGTGTTTTCAGGCCACCGAGTTGGATTTTCTTGATATTTAAAATACTGCCCTCATCAGTCTAAATTTTTGCACCAATCACTGGCTGCATCGAGATCTTTGAGTTCAATATTTGACGCCTTTAACGGAGCGTCCAAATTATTGAATTCAATACGTCTAACACTGAATTCAAATCCGTCGTCCAATTTTACCTTTAGTTTCAAATAGCGGTCGTTATCATCTCTTTTACAGAGGTATGTCGTGCTCTCGACACTGTCTAAGGGCCTCCTAATGATTTCAAATGAATATGGCGGACTGTAAACAATCTCGCCACTGGTTACCTTCACAAATTCAAATGCGCTCATAATATACCCCAAGAACATTAAGGATAATGAAGCCAATCCAATCCGTTTTCGAAATCCACTTTCTTTCTTCGTTAGTATTTTCAAAAGCTCTTGCAGGGAGTAATTGTTAACACTACTGATTGAATCTTCTTGAATCAGACTTGATAAAACCTTGGCCAAATTTTTTCTAATATCCTTAATGGCCGTTGTGTATTCTTCCGTTTGTGGTTTGATTTCGTGGCTCGGTAACAAAAGAAGAAATGAAAAATTCTTCGTATTTTTTCTAATAAATAAAAACCGCAACGCTGGCACGATGCCAGCTAGACTCAACATGAGCGCCATGGCGAATGTAAGTATATTGGGGTATGGCACGACCAGAGGGTTCGAGGTTGTCGACTTCAATGTAAAAGACTGGATGAGCCAATCACTAAAGTTAGGCGTTAACATGAAAATCACTAATATTGCCGCCATCAATATAAAAAATAATGGCACTATGCTCCACTGACCTAATATAGATGGCCGCTTCATTTCGCTAATTTTGAGTTGATGGACCTCTAGGATTTTTACGTGACGCTCCACAAATTCCCGCTCTACTCTGGTAATATCTTTTGAAGAATTTGGATCGCGGTAAACATTAAATTTGCGAAGTATCATTTTATGAAAATCAAATAAGGCGCAAAGCGCTATAACAATACTCAGATACCATATGATAAGACCAATCATCGCCATAAGTCATGCCATAACTTGTTCTTAGGCGAGATGCACGTCTTGGAAGTTTTTAATTTTTTCCTGCTTTAGTACTTTTTTTTAGAGCAAAACAGTCAACCCTGAAACAACAGTCCCGCCAATTGCTTTTTATGCCACCGAATATTCCCAAATAGGCTGTCATGGAAAATGGCGCGGCGGCGATAGAGCTGCGCGTCGCAGTCATAGGTGAAACCAAACCCGCCGTGGAATTGAATGGCGCGGTCTGCTGCAAATGAGAGCGCGCGCCCTGCCCCTACCGCGGCCATGCGCATGGCGACTTCGCCCTTGCCTTGCTCCTCAAAACTATGCGCCGCCGCATAGAGAAGACTGCGGGCTTTTTCATAACTCACATAGGCGTCGACGATGGTGTGTTTGAGGGCCTGATAGGACCCGATAAGCTTGCCGAATTGCTTGCGCGTTTTGAGATAGTCGACGGTGTAGTCGATACAAGATTGCGCCCCGCCGACTTGCTCCGCACTGGCTAAAAGATTGGCGGCGAGGTCGATGCGCTGCAGGGTCGCCGCCGTCTTGTCCGCATCCATAAGCGCCGACTTTGGCAGCACAATCCCGTCCAGTGTCAGCGTGTATGCCCGTTTGGTTTCATCAATCAGGATTTCCTGCCGCATGGCGGAGCTCGGAATACGCGAGGTTTCAAAAACAAAGAGGCTGACCGCGCCTTTCACCTTGGCGCTCAGAACCACGATTTCAGACGCGTCCAAATTCTCAACTAATATCTTTGTCCCCGATAGCGTGTATCCGTCCGCCCCAAGCACGGCCGCCGCATCAATCTCGCCGAAATCAAAGGATCCGTTTGCTTCTGAGAGGGCCAGCGTCGCGGCCCCTTGCTCAACAATTTTGGGCAGGTAAGTCTCTTTTTGTCCTTTCGTCCCGCCCGTCAGAATGGCTTGCGCCGCGACGGTCGTCGGGATGAACGGCACCATCATCAGGCGGCGGCCGATTTGCTCGGCAACGGGGACGGCTTCCGCGAGGGACAGGCCTACGCCGCCGAATTCCTCGGGGATCGCAATGCCGAACCATCCCATTTGGATAAGTTCTTTATTGGCAGCTTCGTCCAAGCCTGCCTCGTTTGCCATCATGTCCCGCACGGCGGCAATGCTGGTTTGGTCGCGGCAGAAATTCTCCGCCACATCCATCAATTCGACTTGT
>ENA-ORXR01001329-ORXR01001329.1-marine-metagenome-genome-assembly--contig:-NODE-1329-length-26466-cov-3.967600_pt1 | contig 26466 bp, 26 predicted proteins | sample MGYA00237866_ERZ511479 | MGnify/ENA metagenome assembly ERZ511479 | reverse complement strand
CTCTGGGTCGGGCCGACTGGCGGCGAGTCACCAAAGTTCTGGTTCAGCGTGATGACTGAACTCAAAAACCGCGGCATCGTCGATGTCCTGGTCCTTTGCTGTGACGGACTCAAAGGCCTGCCAGACGCTGCACGAGCGACCTGGCCAATGGTTGACGTGCAGCTGTGCGTTGTGCATTTGGTCCCGAACTCGCTGCGGTACGCGTCGAAGAAACACTGGGGCCCAATCACAAAACAGCTCAAAAAGATCTACACCGCACCCGGTCTTGATGCTGCTGAGCAGGCCTTCGACGAGTTCGCCCAAGAGTGGGAGAGCTTGTATCCGGCGATGATCAAATCGTGGCGTGACACCTGGGAAGACTTCATCCCGTTCCTCGAGTTCCCAGTCGCGTTACGCAAAATCGTGTATTCCACGAATGCGATTGAGTCGCTGAACGCCAGGTTCCGAAAGGCAGCTGTGCGACGGGGTCATTTCCCGACCGAGCAATCAGCGCTCAAAGTGCTGTATCTCGTGTCGATCGAACGGAGAAAGAATCGGACAAACCCGACTGGACAAATCAACGGGTGGAAGTCGATACTGAACGCCTTAACCATGCATTACGGCGACCGTCTAGCCGCACCTAACCAATAACCATGACCACCCTGCTTACACACATGGTGCAGCAGTCCCTCCACCAGCTCTGAAGTTAGATCGACGTCCGACGCGAGTATCTCCTGTCGCAGGGGCGTGAAACCTCGGTAGCGCTGCTCGAGGTCAGGCAAGGCTTCTACCACCTCTGCAGGTGAGCTGACCGCGCCGCGTCCGGGCCCAACACCACACCCTGTGACAACTTGGCGCTCATGACCAAACCAAGCAAGCCCCCGTCGCCGCCCAACCGCCCGGCCAACCTGCCTGGAATCGAGACGACATGACCCAACCGAAACCGGCCGCGTCCGACCCAAATCATTTTCAATGGCAACTTGACGCCATGACTACAAACAAGCCAAAACCGGGGTTGGGGAACATCTGCTCCGAAAGTCCCGTTGAGGCTCGTTCTGAGCTTCCAACCTCACCAGTAATCGTTCTCGTAATGCCATTTCGACGTTGTGGGTGATTGGGTGTGACTCAACCGATGGATGATCCCGTCGCTGTCCCATGGCTTGGCTAGATCTAACCACTGAATTGTCGTTAGCGGGACTTTCCGCGCGCTTGTTCCCCAACCCCCGACCTTATTGACACGCCTTCTGGGTGCTGGTGTCGATGCTCAAGCACCCGCAGCCCGATCTTGCGTTCTTGCAGTTCGGCCCCGAGGTTAACGAGATGCAGCATCGATCTGCCGAGCCGATCGAGTCGGGTGATGACAATTGTGTCGCTTGATCGAAGGACTTGAGAACCGTGTTTCGGGCCTGTTTCGGCTGTATCCCTACTACGGTCTAGCCTTCCATGCGATCTGTAGCACTTTTCGGCGGACCCGCTCCGTATCGCGAAGCGATGATTGCGCGCTGTCGCGAGGAAGGCATCAGCGCCGGCGAATACCCCACCTTGGTCGACGCAGATGTCGTAGTTGTTTGGTGTCAAGACGAGACCGGGTGGGTCCAGCTGTCTGAGGTACTGCAGGATGGACCAGCGGTGGCGTTGCTCGGCGACTTCGCTCTCAGCGACTACCTTCGGGCGATCGTCCTCGGGGCAGCAGTGGTTTATATTGACACGTCCACCGAAATTATTCTTCTCGTCGCCAGGGCGGCGGCGTCGGGCGAGGTTGTGCTGCCCGTCGGGGTCGCTCAAGCTATCGCCGCCAGGGCGGAAGACAGCGCCTTCGTGGGGCTGTTGACACATGCGGAACAAGAGATTGCGACATTACTTCAAGAAGGTCGAACGAACACTGAGATCGCTAGTCGACTTAACTACAGCGACCGAACAGTACGTCGACGGATTCAGACGCTTTATGTAAAAATCGGCGCCAGGTCCCGCGTGGAAGCCAGGGAGCTTCTTGCCGGACGAGGACCCGCCATACCAAAAGACTGACCGCCGTCGCCGCTCGGTCTATCACTCCGCGGCAGAGCAAGAACGGGATCGCTAGTCAGTCGGCTCACTCTTTAGCTCGGCCATTCTTTGGCCGGCTTTGGCCGCTGCGTGACCTTGCGGAGCCCATTGCAAGCTGGCAATGTCAGCTATACCGCTCTCTCGATTCCAGGGGCACGTAAAGATAGAGCAGGTCAAATGACTTTCCAAAACCACTCGATTTTCCTCGAGACCAAAGTTAGTTCCTCTACTCGTTCTGCTGGGACCGCTCGAAAGCTGGGTACGTCCATGCTCGTTGCTCTTGCCCTACTGAGCGCGATAGTTCTCGTGGGTCCATCCGACCAAGCCAGCGCCTACTGCCTCGGATCAACCACAGCAACGTTCAACAGCGTTTCTCCGCGAGCTAGCGAGCGCAATAATCCTTTGTCGCCATGCGATGGCAAGAATGACTACTTCGGCCAGGTCCGCGAGACAAACACCACCGACAGCTTCAACGCTTTCGTCCAGGTAAACGGTACTAAGAATGGCAGCATGATTGGCTGGGCCAACAAGGGTGCGGCTACCTGGAGGTCATACGAGTTTGAAGACACCAATAGCAGCGCAACGTGGTACTCCTGTTCAGAAGCCAACCCGACGTTCGTTTGCTCAGGTCCGTACAGCAATAGTGGCTTCTAGATGACTGGCACAGGACGCCGATTGAAACGGTTCGCTGGACAGTTGTGCGTTTGTTTGTTACTTGCGTCCTGTGCTTCTGCGGGTGATGGTCAGGTCAGTCAAGATGCTGACCTGTCCATCGAGTCGGTTCAGCAAACAACGGACGACTTAATGCCGTACATTCCAGCGGCGCTGATGGAAGACCTTGCGGTGCTTCAGAGTGCCATTTTTTACAAGTACGAAGAGGCGATGTCGAGTTGTATGCGAGCACGCGGCTGGGAGTACGCCGAGCCAGTACTAGAGATGGCCACCGCACCGGTGTATCAATCACAGGGTGAGCAGCTCCTGGCCGACTTAACGGCGCAGCGCGACGGGATCCCTGAGGTCGATGGGCAAACGCAGGAAATGACCACGGCTGCATCTGAGCAGGAACAAGCCGATTTTGACGACTGCTTCGACACCAATGAATGGAAGGTCAGCCACCCACTGGCTGAAGGGAGCGACTGGTTAGCTGAAGCCTACGATTCGGCCGATGAACGCACCGAGGCTGACGAAAGTTGGCAGGCGTCTTTTGCCGCTGCGAACGAGTGTTTCGAAGACGAAGGCCACGGTACGTCGACCGAAATCTTGCAGGTGCTCGACGACGAATATGTGGACATAGCAATGCGTGTGTACGCAGAGGAGAAGCCGTCTAATCAGCTAATTGCCGAACTCGAGGAACTCGTAGATCAGACGATGTCCATAGATGAACTCACAGATCGCTGCTTTGCCTCGCATCGAGAGCGTTCGACGAATTTGTACTATGGCTTCCTATCTGACGAAGTAACAGGAACTCCTGAGTTGCAGGCCGAGATTGCGGCAATGCAAGCCACCGTTGACCGATACCGCGACGTGCTCGATGAGCTGAACGAGACAACGGATGAGTGAGTGGCATCACGCGGTGTGACGAGGGTCGACGGCGGATGCTGAATGGGTGGACCGTTCAGGATCCGTCATTCAGTCGGTTGTAGATTCGTTCACCGCATCGGCGGGTGCGCCTCGAGCTCGGTCCCACCAGGAACTTGTCGGACTGAGCACTAGCCATAGCGGGCACCTCGGCGACGCGCAGACGCCTAGGGCGGTATCGCACGGCGCACGCACCGGTCGAGAGAGAACCTTTCGAAGCGAGGAAGAAACGAAGAAATCAAAGAACGAAGCGGAAACGAAACGAGAAAAGACGACTAAGATCGTTCGATAGAGGTTAATTCTTCGAGTCGTCGAATCTCGTCAAGAGAAAGCTCTCGCCATTCACCAGGCTTCAGGCCACGATCGGCTAAAGCACCAATGCGGATGCGAACAAGCCGGGTAACAGTGAAGCCGAGTGCGGCGCACATGCGCCGGACCTGTCGGTTGCGACCCTCGTGAATGGTGAGCTTGATGACCGTGGCTGCCACCTGTTGAGCCTTTGCCGGCGACGTGATGCCATCGTCGAGTTCGACGCCTTCGCGAAGGCGTCGTAGATCGCCGCGGCTCATGGACTTGTCGACCTCGACCAGGTATTCCTTTTCGATGCCGAACGACGGGTGGGTGAGCCGATGGGTCAGATCACCATCGTTGGTGATCAGAAGCAGGCCTTCGGTGTCCATGTCCAGCCGACCAACGGGATACACCCGGGGATCCTGAGGCACCATTTCGGTCACGATCGGGCGGTCGTGCGTGTCCGCTGCGGTGGTCACGATGCCTTTGGGCTTGTTCAGCAGGTAATACGTGAGGTCGGGGGCCACGCCGACGCGCACGCCATCGACTTCGACGATGTCGCAGGTCACGTCGACTCGCCGGCCCAGCACCGCCATCTCGCCGTTCACGTGCACTCGACCGTCTTCGATCATTTCTTCGACGACGCGCCGACTGCCGAAGCCTCGCACGGCCAACACCTTCTGTAGCCGGACGCCGTCGAGCGACCCCTCGCCCGCCATGTGCCTCAGGCTTCTTCGCTGAGGTCGCCGTTGGCAGACACCAGGTCGCTGAAGGCGTGGAACTCGTCGTCACCCACGAGCTCAGCGCCTTCGGCGTCGTCGGCTGGAATATCGGCAGAGTCGTGTTCGCGGTCATCTTGCCCAGCGTCTTCGGCGTAGTCGTCTGCCGGGGCGGCCGCCGCCATGGCTGCCACGTCGAAGGCACTGTCGTCGAGCCCGGCTACCGCTGCGTCGGCCTCGGTGTCGGGATTGACCATCAAGGTGGTTTCGAGCGCTTCGACCACATCGGCGCCGGGAACGAACTGGCCCAGCGGCGGCAGTTCGTCGATGCTGTTGAGTCCGAGCCGTTCCAGGAAAGCGGGCGTGGTTCCGTAGAGCGAAGCACGTCCCGGACCCGGGTCACGCGCCAGCTCGTCGACATAGCCGCGGGCTTCAAGCGTGCGCACCACGCCCTCGGCGTTCACCCCGCGGATCGCCGAGATCTGATTGCGACTGATCGGTTGTTTGTACGCAATGATGGCCATGGTTTCGAGCGCCGCTGCCGACAACCGAGACGCTTGGCCGTCGAGCACGAAGCGTTCCACCAGTGGGGCTTGCTCGGGGTGGCTCTGAAATCGCAACCCGCCGGCGACTCGCTGCAGCACGAATCCCCTGCCCTGGCCGGCGTAGCTCTGAATGAGATCCGCAGCCGCTATTTCGACCGCTTCTTTGGTGACACCCATCAGGTCGGCGAGTTGACCGGGCGCGACCGGCTGATCGGCAACCATCAAGATGGCTTCGATTCCGGCCTGTATCTCGGTGGCGTCCACAGGTTCACTCATCCTTCGTAGGAATCGATCAGGTCCATTGCGGCGGCACCGTCGCCTTCGGCGATCCATTCGACTTCGATGTTGCCGAAGCTGGAGATCTGAGTGATCTCGAGCAGGTCTTGTTTGTAGAGCTCCAGCACGGCCAAGAAGTACACGACGACCTCGATGCGGTCCACAAGCTGGGCGGTGAGCTGGCGAAAACTGACCCGGCCTCGATCAGGTAGATCGATGGAGAGCTCGTTGACGGCATCACCGACGCTGAACGAGATCGGCGCAATGTGGTCGGTCGAAACACGAATGATCGGTTTGGGCGCCGTTGCTCGCATGAACGCGTCTCGCAGCTGAATCGGCTGCACGTTGGCAAGCAGATCCGGCAACAATCCAATGAAGGCTTCTTCGATCCCGGATTTGCGAGGATACGAACGGCTGGCGTCGGTGCTGAGCACCTGCAGCGACTGCGCAGCATCTTTGAACGTCTTGCATTCGAGCAGGCGGGCCAGCAGCAGATCTCGTTCTTCCCACAGCGCCAGCTCCTCGTCGAGGTCCGAACCCGGCGGATCGGGAAGCAGTCGCCGGCTCTTCAGTTCGACCAATGTGGCGGCGATCAACAGGAACTCGGTAGCGACTTCGAGCTCGAGGTTGTCCATCTGGTCGAGCACCTGGATGTACTCGTCGACGATCGACGACAGCGATACTTCGTAGAGGTCGACTTCGTCCTTCAGTATCAAGTGCAACAACAGGTCGAAGGGGCCGTCGAAAACCGGCGTCGATACAGCAACACTCACGGTCCAGAGGTTACCGATTGCGCTCCGTTCCCAGCGTCATATCCCGGAAAGTAGGACCGAACCTGCGCCCAGATCCGGATCAACCGGTCAGCGAGCGCTCCGGACACCTACAGTCGTCTTCGATGCCAGATTCCAATCACCATGTCGTGTGGTTTCGACGGGACCTACGCCTGGGCGACAATCCAGCTTGGGCAGCAGCAACCCAGCAAGCCGCCAACGTCACCGCACTCTTCGTGCTCGACCCCACCTTGTTCGATGCCGCCGGGCCATTTCGCCAGCAGGCGCTCGTTGCTCATCTCCAGGCGCTCGATGCGCAGCTGCAGGAACGCGGCGGACGGCTGCGAGTTGCCCATGGCCAACCGTCCGACGTCGTGCCAGCGCTTGCCGACGAGCTCGGAGTCGATGTGGTGCACTGGAACACCGACCTCACTCCCTACGCGACGGAGCGCGACGACGCGGTTGCGAGTCGGCTCGATGATCGAGCGTGCACCCATTGGGGCACCGTGGTGCACGAGCCAGGCCGAGTGCTGACCGGCAAGGGCACCCTGTCCAAGGTATTCACCCCGTTCTACAACGTGTGGATCAAGACCGACATGGCGCCCTGGGCCACCGGCGAAGGAGACGCCAACGTCTTCGGCGAAACCAGCGATGGGCTTCCCGAACTCGCCAGTGCAAAGGACTATCCCGGCGGCGAAGAGGCGGCCCGTGACCGCCTCCACGATTTCCTCGAGCGGATCGATGACTATCTCGATACTCGCGATCTACCTGCGGTCGATGGCACGTCGCAACTCTCCGGCGACCTTCGCTTCGGCACGTTGTCGCCCCGTGAGATTGCAGCTGTGGTGGGCGAGTCGACCGAGAGCAGACGCGGGTTCGTGCGCCAGTTGGCATGGCGCGACTGGTATGCCCACCTGCTGTATCAGCATCCAGATATGCCGAACAAGTCGATCAAACCCGACTACGACAATATTGCGTGGCGCAACGACGAAGACGAATTCCAAGCCTGGAAGAACGGCACCACCGGCTACCCCATCGTCGACGCCGGCATGCGCCAACTGTTGAATACCGGGTGGATGCACAACCGAGTGCGCATGATCGTCGGTTCGTTTCTCGTGAAGGACCTCTTGATCGACTGGCGCAAGGGCGAGCGCTGGTTCCGCCACTTGCTCGTAGACGCCGACGTGTCACAGAACGTCGGTAACTGGCAATGGGTCGCTGGCAGCGGCACCGACGCCGCTCCGTACTTTCGCGTGTTCAATCCATGGACCCAGAGCCGCAAGTTCGACGCCGCCGGTGACTACATCCGAGAATGGGTCCCCGAGCTCGCAGAACTCGACAAGAAGATGATCCACGAACCGCACCTGGCGGCGCCGCTCGATCTGGCCGCTGCCGGCGTGGTGCTCGGCGACACCTACCCCCACCCGATCGTCGATCATGCCTTCGCCCGCGACCGGGTGCTTGCCGCCTACAAGAAAGCACTCGGCAAAGACTGAACCAGGTTCCGTCAGGAAAATTGCTAGTGGCCGGTCCAGTTCGGGGCGCGTTTCTCGACGAAGCTGGCGATGCCCTCTTGTCCGTCGGCGGTGGCCATGGCGCTGGTGATCATCACGCCTTCGAACTCGCCTGCGCTCTCGAGCGGCTGTTCGAATCCGTTGTAGATCACTTGCTTGGCATGGCCGACGGCGAAGGGCGCGCCAGCGGCCAGCTCGGCGGCCAGCTCTGCGGTGGCAGCGTCGACTTCGTCGTCCTCGACCACCCGATTTACCAACCCCCACGCTTCGGCCGTCTCGGCATCGAGTACCCGATTCGTCAGCGTCAGATCAAGCATGCGCCGTAACCCGATATGGCGACCAATGAAATACGACGATGTACCGTCGGGGGTCATGCCTGCACGGGTATAGGCCATGGTGTATTTCGAACTTGCTCCGCTCACGACCAGGTCGAATGCGCCCACCAGCGAGAGCCCCGCTCCCCCAGCTGCGCCCCGCACACCGGCAACGAATGGCTTGGCCATCCGGTTCATCTTGTAGAGCGCAGCGTGGAAGTCGCCGAGCAGCTTGGCGCCGTGTTTGGGAAGATCCGGCCCTTTCGAGTGAAACTCCTTCAAGTCACCACCGGCGCAGAAAACCTTGCCCTCGGCGGTCACGCTCACAGCTCGAACAGCGTCGTCGAACTCGATTTCGATCATCACGTCTCGCAGATCACGAGCGAATGCTTCGGACACGGCGTTTGCACCGTTGGGTCGGTTCAGGCGCAGGTGGCCCACATTGTCGGCAACGTGGTAGGTGATTGTTTCGTAGCTCATGGCCACCAGCTTGACCCCTGGCGCGCCTACGGCACAAGAATGGTCTGCAGGTCTGCGATCCCGAAAAACCTCGCCTGTCGTTGCTGCACGCCGACTACCCTTCTCGGCGCATGACAACGCAACGTGTTTTCAGTGGAATTCAGCCCACCGGAGTCGCCCATCTCGGCAACTATCTCGGCGCGATCAAGAACTACGTACGGATGCAAGATGGTCACGACGCCGTCTACTGCATCGTCGATCTACACGCGATCACTGTGCCCCAGGATCCGGCCGAGCTGCGCGCCAGCACGCTCCGCATGGGACAGCTGCTCATGGCATCGGGGCTCGATCCCGAACGTTGCATTCTGTTCGTGCAGAGCCAGGTGCCCCAGCATTCACAGCTCGGCTGGCTCATGGAAACGACAGTCAGCTACGGCGAGCTCAGCCGCATGACCCAGTTCAAAGACAAGAGTGACCGCAGCGAGTTCATCTCGAGTGCGCTCTTCACCTACCCGGCGCTGCAGGCGGCCGACATCTTGCTGTACGACACCAACTTCGTGCCGGTCGGCGACGACCAGCGCCAGCATCTCGAGCTGGCTCGCGATGCGGCGCAACGATTCAACAGCCGGTTCGGCGAGACGTTCGTTGTTCCCGAACACGTCATCCCGCCTGTCGCTGCCCGCATCATGGACTTGCAGCGACCGCACGACAAGATGTCGAAGTCAGCCGAGGCTGAAAACGGTGTCGTGATGATTCTCGAAGATCTCAAGAGCATCGAGAAGAAGTTCAAGCGCGCCGTTACCGACAGCGAAGACGACGTGCGCTTCGACCGCGAGAACAAACCCGGCGTGTCCAACCTGCTCGAGATCCTGAGCGCCGTCACCGACAAGGATCCCGAGACGCTTGCCGGCGAATACACCCAGTACGGACGACTCAAGGTCGACACCGCCGAAGCCGTCATCTCGGTACTGCGACCAATTCAAGAGCGCTTCGCCGAACTCGCCGCCGATCCAGCCGAGACCCAACGCCTGCTCGCCATCGGCGCTGAGAAAGCCCTAGAGATCGCCGAAGTCGTCTACGAACGAGCCCGAAACAACATCGGGTTGCTCGGCTAGCGGGTAGACCACCGCTGTACTCAGGGCGACGTTCGTCGCATACGGTTTCTTTCGGTTGGTGCGCTGGCTACCGGTTGCGAAAGACAGGTAGGAGCGAGGGACGAGCCGCTCAAATGACCAGAAGCCATGTCCGGCGAACGCCGGTCCGAGCAGAGCGGTGAAATGCGGAGCTACTCGTCGGCGGCTTTCAAGGCCGCTGCCAGTTCGGGCTCGATGGTTTGTTGATCGGTGGGCAGGTGATGCTCTCGGGCCCACGCAACGGCTAATGGTGAGGCACCGGCAGCCTCGAGCTCGCGTGCGCCGATGTCGCTGTGGTCGAGGTAGAGCGCTATCTGTCGACGCAGGCCGCGCTTGTTTCCCCACGCCTTGGCTTGCTCGAAGCACACGAGTCCGGCCAGGCTGGCAGTCACCCGCCCGGGGGTGCCGAGACCAGCCTGATTCTTGCCCACGTCGTGTAACGCCGACGCCACCGCAACATCGTCGCCCAATGTTTCGACGGCGCGTGCGCAGACTACGGCGTGGGCGCGATCGACCAATGCCATCTGGCGGTAGAGGACAGCCTCGGCCGGTGTGAACAGCGACACCAGCCACTGCTCGCCTTCGGCGTCGGGAACGGGCTTGCGCAGTGACCACAGTGTTCGTTGCGCCAGGTGAGGGACCTCGCGCCAGGAATAGCCTTTGTTGGCAGAATCGGTCATCACTGAGCAGTGTTACAGATCGTCATGGCCAAGACACGTCGTCGGGGCCAACATGCCCAGATCGCGTGCCCAGAACAAGCCAATCAGCGACTTGGCATCACGCAATCGTCCGCCGGCCAACCAGCCGTCGATCTCGGCTACAGGCACCCGCAGGATTTCGGAGTGCTCCTCTTCGACGCCGTCGACCTGGCGTTCGACTTGGACACAGTCGTTGCTGGCAAAGATGGTGATGACTTCGTCGCAGAAACCAGCCGCAGTCACGAAGTCGCCCAACAACACCAGCGACTTCGGGTCGAGGCCCACCTCTTCGATCAGCTCTCGACGAGCCGCGATTTCGAGTGATTCGCCGGCGATGTCGAGTTTCCCGGCGGGGATCTCGATGAGGTTGGCGTCGATGGCTGCTCGATATTGCTCGACGAGCACAACGAATCCATCGTGTATGGCGACCACCGCCACCGCGCCCGGGTGGCGCACGGCTTGACGTTCGATCAAATCACCCTCGGGGGTGCGGACCGACACGATCTCGGTCGAGACAACGACCCCCTCGTGCACCACGCGCGAGCCTTCCACGAAGAACTTCTTTTCGCTCATAGCGAGATCGTTCAGGAACCGGAGGCAGTCGACGACGGTGCGTCAACTGACCGCTCGAGTGGTCGATCGAGAGTGATCAACTGGGGGTTGCGGCCTTCGCTGCGATCGAGGGCGGCGTCCACCAAGCCCTGGAACAGAGGTGCGGGCCGATTGGGGCGGCTCTTGAACTCGGGGTGGGCTTGGGTGCCCACCCAGAACGGATGAGTGGGCATTTCGATGAACTCGACGAGCTTGCCATCTGGTGATTGGCCCGAACAAACCAGGCCATGTTCTTCGAAACGGTTCCGGTACGCAGGGTTGACCTCGTAACGGTGGCGGTGACGTTCGGACACGACCGTCTTGTCGTAGAGCGTGGCCACTTGTGAACGAGGAACGAGTTCGGCGACATAGGCACCCAGGCGCATGGTGCCTCCCATGTCGGTGACGTTGCGCTGCTCGTCCATCAGATGGATGACCGGGTCAGGCGTTGGTTTGTTGCCAACGTCGAACTCCGACGAGTTGGCCAATGGAAGTCCCAGCTCGTTGCGAGCAAACTCGACCACCATGACCTGCAGGCCCAAGCAGATACCCAGACACGGAATGTTGTTTTCGCGGGTGTAGTTGGCGGCGTTGATCTTGCCTTCGACTCCACGCTCGCCGAACCCGGGCGCAATGATCACACCGTCGAGATCCTTGAGACGACTGGCCACCAGCAAGCCCTCGACATCTTCGGCGTGAATCCACTCGAGATCGATAGTGATACCGCGTTCGAAGCCAGCGTGATTCAGTGCCTCGACGATAGACAGATAGGCATCGGGAAGGCTGACGTACTTGCCCACGAGGCCGATCTTTACCGACCGTTCTGCGCTCTGCACCCGGTGTACCAGATCGCGCCATGCCACCAAGTCGGGCTCGCCCTCGAGATGGAGCAGCTCACAGACGGCCTTGTCGAGACCTTCGTCGTGCATGACCAAGGGGATTTCGTAGATGCTGTCGGCGTCGGCGGCGTTGACCACTGCGTCGACGGGCACATCACACAGGCGCGAGATCTTCTCTTTGAGCGAATCGCTGATGGGATCGTCGCTGCGACACACAATTGCATCCGGCTGGATACCCCGGCTTCGTAGCTCGGTGACCGAGTGCTGGGTCGGCTTGGTCTTTTGCTCGCCGCTCGGCCCGATATAGGGAACCAGCGTGACATGCACATAACAGACGTTGGTGCGGCCGACATCGAGTCGCATCTGGCGGATGGCTTCGAGGAACGGCAGGATCTCGATATCGCCGACCGTGCCACCGATCTCGGTGATGACGACGTCGACATCGTCGCTGGCCAGCCGTTGAATACGCCCTTTGATTTCGTCGGTGACATGAGGGATGACCTGCACGGTCTTGCCTAGGTAGTCGCCGCGACGCTCGGCGGCGAGTACTGCCGAGTAGATCGAGCCGGTGGTTGCGTTGGATCCCCGGGACAGGTTCTCGTCGATGAAGCGTTCGTAGTGGCCCAGATCAAGGTCGGTTTCGCCGCCGTCCTCGGTCACAAAAACTTCGCCATGCTCGAACGGGTTCATCGTGCCAGGGTCGACGTTGATGTACGGATCGAGTTTCTGCATCGTGACCCGCAGGCCCCGATTCTTCAGTAATCGCCCGAGGGACGATGCTGTCAGGCCTTTGCCGAGCGAACTGGCCACGCCGCCAGTTACGAAAATATGTTTCGTCACGGGAGATCACAGTAACGCGACAAATGAGTGCGGGCGCGGAGCCTGGAGTCGCATGAGGCACAAATTCTGCCGCGGACGTTGCAGGTGTTCATTACGTGGCTTGTGACTGCAGAAGTTCTGCTGCATGGGCTCGAGCGTTGTCACTGTCGGGGCTGCCAGAGAGCATGCGCGCCAGTTCGACGATGCGACCCTCGGCATCGAGATCGTGGAGTTCGGTCGCGGTCGACTTGCCCTTGATGGTCTTGACGATGTTGATCTGATGGTCTGCGCACGCAGCCACCTGAGGAAGATGGGTCACGACCAGCACCTGATGTTTCGTGCCGACACCAGCCAGTGCCTGCCCGATGGCGAGCGCAGCCTCGCCGCCGACACCGGCATCGACCTCGTCGAAGATCACGGATTCGGTGGCGCCGCCGACAACCAGCTGTAGGGCAAGCATGATGCGTGAGAGCTCACCGCCCGAAGCCACCTTGGCCACGGGTTGTACCGGCGACCCCGGGTTCATCGACACTGCGAACTCGACGTCGCGCCCCGCTGGACCGTCGATCTGGATTTCGAATTGGGCCTTGGGTAATGCCAGGCGTCGAAGCTCTGCCTGAACCTTTTTCGACAGTTTGGGAGCGGTGGCCTGGCGAGCGGCCAACAACTCGGCAGCTGCTCGTGCTTGTTCGGCCTGCAGTTGTTCGATGCGCTCGGCGACCTCGGTGGCTCGTTCTGCGTGATTTCGAATCTCGTCGAGGCGAGCCTGGGCTTGGGCACCGAATTCGATGACGGATGCCAGATCGACACCGTATTTGCGACGCAGTCCCGTCAGGACTTCTCGGCGAGCTTGCACATCGTGCAGTGTTCCGGGATCGTCGTCGATATCGGAGGACCTATTGCGCAGCTCTTCGACGATGTCGGCCATTTCTGCCTGCAAGCCATACAGGCGGTCGGCAACGGCCGTGAACGGCTCGCGCTCGCGCACTGCCCCCAGGGCTTCGGCCAGCGCCGAACCCACGGGCCCGTCGATCGAGAGTTTCTCGATGGCCGTGTCAGCCGCTTCGCCGTGGGCTCCGGCATCACCCAAGGCAACCTCTCGAGCGGCCAGGCGGTCGTCTTCTTCGGCGTCGACGATGGCGGCACCGTTGATCTCGTCGAGTTGATACTGCAGCAGTTCCATTTCACGATTGCGTGAGATCTCATCGCCACCCAATGCGTCGAGGTCGAGGTGTGCCTGGCGAAGTGACTCGGTGGCCAGGGCCAAGGGCGCCAGATCGTGCTTGCCATAGCGATCGAGCGCCGACCGGCGAGCCGCGGCCCTGAGCATGGTCTGTTGGCCGTGCTGGCCATGGATCTCGATCAAACGGCCAATGGTCTCCTCGAGCACCGCCGCGGTGGACAATCCGCCGTTGAGGTAGGCCCGGCTACGACCGTTCGCAGGAACGACCCGGCGCACCACGTATTCGGTGCCGTCGCCTTCTACAAAGCGCCCTTCGACCACGGCTTCGTCTGCGCCGGGACGCACGAGCGATGGTTCGGCCCGACAGCCCTTGAGCAAATTGATGGCTTCGGTCACCAGTGTCTTGCCCGCGCCCGTTTCGCCGGTCAGAGCAGTAGCGCCGGACTCGAGCAGTACAGAGGCTTCTTCGATCACGCCCAGATTTCGAACAACCAGTTCGGTCAACATGTGGTGTTCCCTTCAGCTTTCGGTGGGCGGCGTGCCCAAGGTGGATTCGAGACCGAATTTGGTCTTCAGCACGTTCAAGAACTCTTCGCCGTGCAGCGAGACGAAGCCAGCGGGCACCGTGCTGCGGGTGCATCGCACCCGATCGCCGGGCCACAGTCGCATTGCACTTCGGCCATCGAGCGAGAGCGATGCACTTCGGTCGGGTAGGACTTCGATTTCGACGATGCTGGCGGGATTGAGCACCAGCGAACGGTCGAAAAGTTGGTGGGGAGATACTGCGGTCACCACTAGAGCTTCGTGGAGGGGTGCGACAATTGGGCCTCGAGCCGACAACGAGTACGCCGTTGAGCCGGTCGGCGAGGCCACGATTATGCCGTCGGCGCTGTAGGCAATGAAGAACTCGTTGTCGATCGTGACACCCAAACGCACCGTGCGGCCGCTCTCGTCGCGTTCCACGAGCGCCTCGTTCAGGGCATGGCCGGCGTCGACTTCTTCACCTGATTGGCGCACCACGGTGACCGCCACCCGCATACGCATCTCGATATCGACGTTGCCGTCGAGTGTTTTGGCGACCGCTTCGACCATGCCATCGGGTTCCACTGCGGTCAGGTATCCCAATTGCCCGAAGTTCACGCCCAACACGGGAACGCCGTGGGGCGCAGCAAGCTGAGCGGCGCGCAACATTGAGCCGTCGCCACCGAGTGAGACGACCACGGCGGTGTCATGGGCCAGCTCGCTCGGCGCCCGAACTGCAGCGTCGACCTGGAGGTCGTCGGCGTTGGATTCGAGCAGGGTGAGCTTGTGTCCGCGTTCGGTCAGCCAGCTCGCCAGGGCAAGCGCGGCTTGCTCGGCGTCTTCTCGGATCTCATGAACGATGAGCGCAACGGTGGCCATGGGGTTCCCTACGGTAGTGCAAACGCACGTTCGATCGCGGCGTTAAGCATCTGATCACTAACAACGTCAGCAACAGACGTTGCAGCGCCGCCGATCCACAAGAAAAATTCGACGTTGCCGGCCCCTCCTTTGATGGGCGAGACATCGACGCCGCCGACAACCAGGCCACGCCGCCGAGTGGCTTCCACACACTCCATCAGCACCCGTTTCCAGATCTCGGGATCCTTGATCACCCCTCGACCCCGGCTCGCTTCTTGCTTGCCCGCTTCGAATTGCGGCTTGACCAGCGCCAGGATCTGGCCCTGCTCACCGGCAAGACCAGCCACAACGTCCAAGATGCGGTCCAGCCCGATGAAGCTGACGTCGATGACGACCAGATCGAAGGGCGCACCGATCTCCTGGAGGTCGACGGATCGCACATCGGTCTGCTCTCGGACATCGACCTTGGGATGGCGTCTCAGACGATTGTGTAATTGGGCTCGCCCGACATCGATTGCCACCACCGTCTCGGCTCCCGCCTGAAGCAGGCAGTCGGTGAATCCCCCGGTCGAGGAACCAACATCGACGCAGCGCAGGCCGACCGGGTCGATCCCGAACGATCCCAGTGCACCATCGAGCTTGTCGCCCCCTCGGCCAACGTACTTCGGCGGCGGCCCGAGCACTTCGATGGCGTCGCCGGCCAGCACCATGCGTGCGGGCTTGTTCGCCAACGCACCGTTGACCGTCACCTGCCGTTCATTCACGGCCTTTCGTGCGGCCTCTCGGCTCAAAACGAGCTTGCGACGCACGAGTTCGTTGTCGAGTCGTCGTCGTGCCGAAGCCACAGCCCAGAGGCTAACCCCGGTCGCTTCGGCTGGTTCAGTTCAGCTTCGTGCTGCTGCTTGCTCTGTCGAGTCGGCGATAACGAACCAACCTCGCTGCCGGTTGCAGCACCAGGACGCTGCTGAGTAATGCCGGGGTTTCGTATCGACGGCCAGTCGCGCCGGTCGCAAGGCCAAAGCCGGCACTCTTTTGCCTGGAATGGCGGTTTTTTGGGACGCGGCGAGCGGTGATGAAAGGTCGTTGGGACGTCGGCATGTAGTGCTCAGCAGTGTCCTAAAGCTGGTTGGCGAGGTCGTACACCCGGTTGCGACCAACACCATGGGTGCGCGCTACCTCAGCGGCGGCGTCTCTCTTGGTCATACCCTCGGCCAAGGCTGCAGCGACAGCGCTGCGTAGCTCGTCGTTGGTGGCTTCGGCAGCCGGCGCGGCTTGATCGATCACGATCACGTACTCGCCGCGTGGTTCTGTGTGCGCCTGTGCCGCATCGGCCAGAGATCCTCGCCAGACGTTCTCATGCATCTTGGTCAGCTCTCGCGCAACGACACATCGCCGAGACCCGTCGAGGGTTTCGCCTAGATCCAGCAGAGACCGCTCGATACGGTGCGGCGCTTCGTACAACACGATGATGCGAGGCTCGGCGGCGATCTGGTCGAGTCGGGTGCGGCGTTCACGACCCTTACGAGGAAGAAAGCCCTCGAACACATAACGGCCACTTCCGAAGCCGGACACGGCCAGCGCAGCGGACACCGCCGTTGGTCCCGGAACGACAACGACTTCGAAGCCAGCATCGACGGCGGCAGCCACTGCAACCGCGCCGGGGTCGCTGATCACCGGCATGCCGGCGTCGGTGACAACCGCAACCGACTGACCGCCGATCAGCGTCTCCACCACTCGCTCGGCAGCCCGGTGTTCAGTGTGGTCGTTCATGACCAACAGACCCGGATTGGCGATGTTGTGCTTCGACAGCAGCAGACCCGTGCGGCGCGTATCTTCACACGCAATCAGACCAACCGCAGCCAGGGTTTCGCAGGCCCGAGGCGTGAAGTCGCCCAGGTTCCCGATCGGGGTACCGACAACATGCAGCTTGGCGATCGTGGTGACCGACGTGGTCATAGACGAACTTCGAGTTGATCGCCCACACTGATCCCCCATCGCTCGAAGCTGCCTTTCGGCGCTTCGACCACCTGGCGGGCCCGGAATCGTGGCTTACCCATACGGTTCGGCACCATGGTGACGATGTCGATCACGCACAGGTCGCCGTCGCAATACGCCACGTCGAGCACGGCCTTCACGCCGATGGTGTGCACGCTGAATGCCGGCTTGATCAGCAGGGCGCCCTCGAAACGTTCGCGCCCGAGTACGCCCTTGAGCCGGGTCTGCCAGGTATCTGCGATCTCGAGTGTGGCGAGAACCTTGTCTTGGGCCACCAGCCAGCTCATGGACCAAGCCTGCCATATCGAGCCGACGTCATGTTGGCGACTCAAACGTTGAAGCGGAAGTCCATGGTGTCACCATCGACAACTTCATAGTCCTTGCCTTCCATGCGAGCATCACCGGCTTCGCGAGCCTTGGCCCAGCTGCCGTGTTCGATGAGCAGGTCCCACTGGATCGTCTCGGCCCGGATGAAGCCACGCTCGAAGTCGGTGTGAATGATGCCGGCGGCTTGTGGTGCTTTGGCACCTGCGGGGAACGTCCACGCCCGTGACTCTTTCTCGCCGGTCGTGAAGTAGGTACGCAAACCGAGCAGGTGATAGGCCGATCGAGCAAACCGCGGCAGGGCCCCCTCGCCCAAACCCAAGCCTTCGAGCAGTTCGGTGCGTTCATCGAGGTCCATCAGCGCAGCCTCGGCCTCGAGCTGAATGCACATGCCAAGCACCTCGGCACCATCGAGCTCGCTCGACACCCGTTCGGTCAGGGCCGGGATCTCGTCGAGGTCGTCTTCGCCGACGTTCACGACTGCCATCACCGGCTTGTTCGTGAGCAGGAAAAACGGTTTGAGTGCAAGGTGTTGGGCCGCGGTCATGCCGCTGCGGTAGAGCGGTTTGCCTTCGGCGAGTGCTGCGACGGCTTCTTCGAGCAGTTCGACGTCGGCCTTGGCCGTCTTGTCACCCTTGGCCTGACGGCGGCGTTTGTCGAGCTGACGTTCGGCGCTGTCCAGGTCCGCCAGCGCCAGTTCGAGTTCCACCACGCCGAGATTCTCGAGCGGGTCGGTCGGACCCGGCACATCGGGATCACCAAATGCCCGCAGCACGAACACGATGCCGTCGGATTCACGAATGCCCTGCAGGAACTTGTTGCCCAGCCCTTCGCCCTGACTGGCGCCCTCGACCAGGCCGCCGATATCGGTGAACTGCACGCTCGCCGGCACGGCCTTGAGAGATTTGCTCATTCCCGCCAGCTTGTCGAGCCGGTCGTCGGGAACTTTCACGATGCCCACGTTGGGCTCCACCGTGGCGAACGCATACGGCGCAGCCAGAGCACCACCACCGGCAAGGGCGTTATACAACGACGACTTTCCAGCATTGGGAAGTCCAACAAAACCAAAGCGCTCCACGGCGTCAAGCTATCTGTGTGGCCTTTGTTTGCTTGCTCCGCGGCGCAAACTGCGTTGGCACGCAGCAATACGCAAGTCGACCGGGGCGTTCCGCTCCGCTCCACTTACACGCTCGTCCCTCGCTCAAAATTTTGCCGTTTCGCTTTTGTTTGCTTGCTCCGCCGCGCAAACTGCGTTGGCACGCAGCAATACGCAAGTCGACCGGGGCATTCCGCTCGCACGTTCACAGCGAAGCGGGAGCACGAGAATCAAAGCTCTGCGACTGCTTCGCAGAAGCGAGCTACTTCTTGTTCGGTGTTGAAGTAGTGCACGCCGGCGCGTACGACGGCGTCGATCGCTCGGGGTGCCAGTTCCAGCTGGGCCAGCATGACGCCCGGGGTCGACACGTTGATGCGTTGGGCGGACAGCGATGCCTGCACTTCGGTGGCAGCCATGCCGTGGACGTCGAAGGTCACGATGCCGCTCTTGTGCGTTCCGGTATCGAGCACGGTGACGGCCGGGATTGCCGACAGGTCGAAGCGCAGCAGGCTCGACAGCGACGCCACCCGAGCGGCGATGGCCTCGATGCCGATGTCGAGCATGTAGTTGGTGGCGACTCCCAAGCCGACCTTGCCGCCGTATCCGAATTCGCCGAACTCGAAGCGTTTCGCATCGGGTGCGTATTCGTAGCTGTCGGCGCTGGTCCAGACGGCAGACCGACCGTCGACAAAACCGGTTTGTCCGAGTTTTGCGTACACGTCGCGGCGGGCGAACAGCACGCCGGTGCCGCGTGGCCCCCGCATGAACTTGCGGCCGGTGTAGTTCAGGAAGTCACAGCCCAGTTCTTGCACATCGAGTGGTAGCTGACCTGCGGCTTGGCAGGCGTCGAGCAGGTAGACGGCATCGGAGCCAGACGATTTCAGGACTTGGCCCACCTTGGCCGCCGGGTGGATCGCCCCGTTGGTCATTGCCACCATGGTCAGCGATACGAGCTTCACCCGTTCGTCGAGCATCGACTCGAACACTTCGACATCGAAATCACCAGCGGGATCGTTGGGCACCACCTCGACCACCACGCCCCGTTCCCGGGCTTGTAGCCATCCGAATGCATTTGCCTGGTATTCGCTGTGGCCCACGAGAACTCGGTCGCCGACGCCGAGTGGTACCGACGAGAAGGCTCGCCACCACGCATCGCCAGCACTGATGGTCGAAGCGATCTCACTCGGTTCACAGTTCAGATAACGAGCGGTTGCGCCGTACACGGCGTCGAGGTCTGCTGCTCGATCGGCTGCGACTTCGTAGCCGCCCATGACTTCTTCGGTGCGTAGATAGTCGACCATGGCGTCGACCACCGGGCGGGGCGGCAATGACGAGCCCGCATTGTTGAAGTGCAACACGCCATCGCAGCCGGCCGTGTCACTACGTACTCTGGCGATGTCGATGCAGGGTGCTGCAGTGCGGGCGGTCACGGCTTCGAACCTATCCGAGCTGCGTGCGGGTCCGCTGGAAAGCACACGAACGACTGACAGGCGCGGCAATCGGCGGCTGGTGTCCATCATTGCATCGCTGCGCCTGTGGGCTCTGTGGACAATGTGACCGAGGGCTCCGAGGAACCCGTCTTCAATCGCTATAGCCTGATCGGCATGTCAAAGCGCACCTCCAAAGGCAAGGCACGTGCTCGCCGCAACAAGGCGAACCACGGTCGCAAGCCAAATTACGGCCGAAACTAGATCAGCAGCCCTCGGGGTTCTGATATTCGATGGTGATTGCGGGTTCTGCACTACAGCAGCCCGCAAGTTTGGCGATCTTGCCGGTGGTTTTGCGCACGTGGCCCCATGGCAGTCGCTCGAGCTGGGCGACTATGGCCTGACCGAGGCCGAGGCTTCGAGCGCGGCCTACTGGGTGCAAGATGGCACGGCCTATCGGGGCGCTGATGCCGCCGCTCAGGCGTTGCAGGTCTGCAACCCGCCCCTGGCGTTTCTCGGCAAGATGATCGCCGCTCCGCCATTCATCTGGGTGGCGCGCGCGATCTATCCGGTGATCGCCAGGTACCGCCACCGATTGCCGGGCGCGACCGACGCGTGCCGCATCGATTGACGAAACCGGCTCTCAGATATCGGGCGCGTCAGCCTCGCCGCCACTGGCGGGTCCGTCGGGGGCGATCGAGGTCAGCAGTACCGAGATGACCTCTTGCCATGCTTTGGGGTCGGGCATTTCGACATCGATGACGCTCAACATGCGCATACCCAACGCAACCGATTGGCAGAAAGTCACCACTGCATTGGTGTCGAGATCCTGATGGATGACGCCGCCGTCTTTGTCGGCATCGACGAGTTTCGCCAGTCGGGCTCGCTCGTCGGCCAGGCGTGGCCTGAGTCTGTCGGCGATGTCTTCTTCGCGGCGTGCTGCCATGAAAGCTTCGAGCAGCAGCGCCGACGCCGGGCTCTGGTCATCGAGCAGTGCCACACCGACGGTTTCGAGCAAGTCGGTAGCACTCAACTCTGCCGAGGCGAGTTCGTGCACCAACGTCGACGTATGCAGATCGAGCGCCTCGAGCAGCAGCTCGGACTTGCCGGTGAAACGGTTGTACATCGCACCGGTGGTCAGCCCGGCCCGTTCGGCAATCGACTGCACCCGGGCACCGGAATAGCCCTCTTCGGCAAAGACCTGGGCAGCTGCATCGACAAGGGCCGCTCGGATTTCATCATCGTCGGGTCTCGACGAAGCACTCTCGTTCATCGGCGATCACGGTAACACTTCGTGCCGCGGATCGGGAGGCTCGCAGACAGAGCGCCGTAGCGGCGAACCCAGCACTACCCTGCGCACGAATGGTTACCCAATTGACCGTCGCATTCGACGCCGACGACACCCTGTGGCACAACGAGAAAGCATTCGCCGCCGCAGAAGATCGTTTCAACGACATCGTTGCTCCCTGGGCCGACGCCGAAGAAGCGCAGCGAGTATTGGTGGACTTCGAACGCCGACACGTCGATATCTATGGCTATGGCGTGAACAGCTTCTGTCTGTCACAGATTGCTGCTGCCTGCGAGTTGTCCAACAACGAGATTCCTGCTGCAGCCTTGCGAACGATCGTGGACACCGCCGATGAACTGCTCTCGATGCCGACGATCCTGATCGACGGCGCCGACCAGGCAGTCAAAGCTGTGAGTGAGAAGTGGCCGACCATGATCATCACCAAGGGTGATCTGCATCACCAACTACGCCGTATCGCCGAAGTCGATCTCGGCCGTTACTGCTTCGACGTCGAGGTCGTGGCCGACAAGGACGCTGCGACCTACGAGCGCATACTGGCCCGACACCGCATCGAACCCGAGAATCTGATCATGATCGGCAACAGCGTCGTGTCAGACATCGCCCCGCTTCTCGAAATCGGTGCTCGGGCCGTGCACATCCCCTACGAAGTCACCTGGGCGTTGGAGACCGCAGCCAAGGACCCCGAACCATCTGACCGCTGGTTTCGTATCGAGTCCATCGCTGCTGTCCCCGAGCTCATCGAGTCGCTGTCATGATCAACGCCCTGCCCGTCGCCGTCTCCTCCACTGTTGCCGCGGCCGTCGCCACCCAGCAGCCGGTCGTTGCCCTGGAGTCCACCGTGTACAGCACCCTCGGGTTACCTGCGCCCCACAACGAGGCCGTCTTGAAGTCGTCGCACCGAGTGATCCGAGACGGCGGTGCAACTCCGGCTCTCACGGCAGTGATCAACGGCACGCCAGTGGTGGGTCTCGATGATCCCACACCGGTTCTGACTGCCACCGACAAGGTTGCTGCCCGCGATCTCGCCGTGGCCATGGCGAAGCGCTGGCGAGTTGGCGTGACCACTGTCGGGGCCTCGCTCACGCTGGCACATCATGCCGGTGTCGATGTGTTTGCCACCGGCGGTATAGGCGGCGTGCATCGCAACGCCGCTGTCACCGGCGATATCAGCGGCGACCTGGCCGTCATAGGTCGCTACCCCATCGTCACCGTATGCGCCGGAGCCAAGGCGTTCTTGGATCTGCCCCGCACGCTGGAGATGCTCGAGACACTGGGTGTCGTGGTGATTGGATTCGGCACCGACGAGTTCCCGGCCTTCACCACAACGACGAGTGGCCTGCCGGTGCCCCATCGCGCAGACGACCCGGCCGAGATCGCCGATGTGCTGCGCCACCGACAGGCCCTGGGTCAAGGCGGCGTGCTGGTCTGCACTCCCCCACCAGAGCCTCTGGACGGAGATGTGCTCGACGCCGCCAACGACCAGGCCGAGGCTGCAGCCGATGCTGCCGGCATAGCCGGATCAGCCCGCACACCCTTCATCCTGGGGGCCATCGCCGAGCTCACGAACGGCGCCAGCGTGAGTGCGAACACCGCATTGGTCGCCAACAACGCCACCCTTGCGACCGCCATAGCTGTTGCGCTTGCGGCCGGGTAGCGAAGTCTTCAGCCCTGGTTCTTCATTCGATCCAGACGACCGGCATCGGCGTCGAATCCTGGGAAGGCCGGCGCGGCGATGACACCGGCGTTGGCCATCAGGTCGTAGACGATCTCTTCGACTTCGTCCCAGTTGCGGGCTCGCAGGCCGTCGAGAGCGCGGTTGTAGGGCTGCTCGAACACGATGGCGGTACGGCCTGCGGCTCGCAAACTCTCGATGTTATGGGGGCCGTCGTCGATGTAGGCGTCGGCACCCACGTCGGTTTTGGCGCCCATGAAGCACAGGTCGCGATACGGGATACGAGCTCGGTCCAGCCATTCGACCGTGTCTCCGGCGGCGGCCGAGTGACCCCAGTTGACGTACAGGCGGTGCGTGACAATGCGGATCCATACACCGGCATCACTGAGCCGCCACAGACTCTCGGCGGCGCCGTCGATCACCTCAAGGTTGGCCAGTAATCGTCCTTCGGTGATCGCTGCCAGGTGCATTTCTTCGAACAGTGCATCGTCGAAACCCCACTCACGAAAGTCCCACGATCGCTCGAGCGGCAGCGTTTCGGGGTCGCGCTTCAGTCGGTCGGCACAGAACGAGCGAAACGCCTTGGTGTAGTCGGCGCAGACGCCATCGAGGTCGACGCCGAGAACGAACGACGATGTCGTGCCCGCCACTAGTCGGTGGCCATCAGTCGTTCGAGAGGAAGTCGCTCAGCGGACGTTCCGGCCGAGCGCCCATGTGCGAGATGACCTCGGCCGCGGCCTTGGAGCCGAGCATGCCGGCGTCGAACAAGCTCATGTTGCGGGCCAGACCAAAAAGCACCCCCGCGGCGTACTGGTCGCCAGCCCCGGTGGTGTCCACGACGTGTTCGACCGGCACGACTGGAATCTCCACGGTCTCGTCGGCGGTCACGATCCAGGAACCTTCGGCGCCCTTGGTGGCACAGAGAATGTCGCAACGGCCCCGGATCATCTCGACCGCCTCGGCATGGCTCTTGGCCTTGGTGAGCGTCAGCAGCTCGTCTTCGTTGCCGAACAGGACATCGATGTCGTTGTCGAGGAGCTCATGCCATTCGTCGAAGTGACGATCCACGCAGAAGGAGTCACTCAACGTAAAGGAGATCTTGCGGCGGGCTTGCTTTGCAATCTGCATTGCATGCCGGATGGCGTCTTTGGTGACATCGATATCCCAGATGTAACCCTCGCAGTACAGGAAACGGCTGGCCGCAACCGCTTCTTCGGGTATGTCGCTGGCATACAGCGTTGTTGCCGCCCCCAGGAACGTGCTCATGGTGCGCTCGGCATCGGGGGTCACCACGATCATCGAGCGGCCGGTCGGGTCGCCCTCGATGCCCGGAGATACCGTGAAGTTGACCCCACTGGCCATGGCGTCGCCGCGATAGAACCGACCCAGTTCGTCGTCGGCCACCTTGCCGATGAACGAGGCTGAGCCACCCAACGAGGCCACGCCGATCATGGTGTTGCCGGCGGAGCCCCCCGAGGTTTCGGTCTTGTCGTCCAATGCCTTGTACAACTCCGCGGCTCGCTCTGCGTCGATCAACCCCATGGAGCCCTTGGTCAAGCCAAAAGCGTCGATGAAGTCATCGCCCTGCTGAGAAATCACGTCGACAATTGCATTGCCGATTCCGACAACGTCATATTCGATATCTGCCACCGCCGCACCGTACCCGTACGCTTGGCTTGTGGAAAGCATCAACCAACATCGTTTGTCTCGCGTCATCACGCCTACCGACTACCGGCTACGGCTCCGACCCGACATTCCGGCGGCATCCTTCGGCGGATTCGTGTCCATCGTGGCCTCCGCTAGCGCCGAAACGAGCGAAATTGTTCTGAACTCCATCGAGCTGGAGATCCACTCGGCCACGGTTCGCCAGAAAGGTACCGAACAGTCGGCGGCGATCAGACTCGACGAGGACACCGAGCGACTGCACCTGAGCGTCGACACACCGGTCGAGCCCGGCGATCTCGAGATCGACATCACCTTCGATGGCGTGCTGAACGACAAGTTGCGTGGCTTCTACCGCAGCACATTCACCGACGACGATGGCATCGAGCACACCATTGCGACCACACAGTTCGAGTCCACCAACGCCCGCCGCTGCTTCCCGTGTTGGGACGAACCCGACCGCAAGGCGGTTTTTCACGTCACGCTCGAAGCACCGAAAGACATGCTGGCCGTATCGGCCATGGCCGAGGTCGACCGCAGCGAAGTCGCCAATGATTGGGTGCAGATCACGTACGCGCCGACGCCGCTCATGTCGACCTACCTGTTGGCCTTCATGGTGGGCGACATGGAGGCTTCGCCGGCCATCGACGTCGACGGTGTGCCGGTACGCATCATCCACCGACCAGGCCAGGGCGACCAGATCGACTTCGCCCACGAAGCCACGGTGTTCTGTCTGCGATGGTTGACCGACTACTTCGGGCTTCCGTACTTCGGCGACAAGATCGACATGCTGGCGATACCCGACTTCGCGTTCGGGGCCATGGAGAACACGGGCTGTGTGACCTTCCGCGAGGTACTGCTGCTGGTCGATCCCGAAACGACCACCCAGCCCGAACAGCAACGCTCGGTCGCCGTGATCGCCCACGAACTGGCCCACATGTGGTTCGGCAACCTGGTCACCATGCAGTGGTGGGAGGGCTTGTGGCTCAAAGAAGCGTTCGCCACGTTCATGGAGATCTCGGCCACCAACGCCTATCGCCCCGACTGGAAAGTCTGGGAGGGCTTCGCACTGGACCGCTCCTCGGCCTACAACGTCGACGCGTTGCACAGCACTCGTGCCATCGAGTTCGTGGTCGAATCGCCCGCCGACGCCGAAGGCATGTACGACGTGCTGACCTACGAGAAAGGTGCTGCCGTGGTGCGCATGCTCGAGCAGTTCGTGGGCGCCGACAAATTTCGCGAAGGTATTCGCAACTACATGGTGACCCATGCTCACGGCAACACCGTGACCACTGACCTGTGGAATGCCATTGGCTCTGCGGCTGACCTGCCAGTCGCCCAGATCATGCACGAGTGGATCTACCAAGGCGGTTTCCCCCTCGTCGTCGCCGCACTCGGCGATGGTGAACTCGAGCTCGATCAACAAGTCTTTCGCTTGCTCGCCGAGCCCGATGCAGCAGCGGTGCAGGACTGGCATGTGCCGACCACCGTGCAGATCGGCGACACCGATGATCACATCCTGATGACACCACGAGCGCGCGTCCAGCTCGATGATCGCGAGGCCGTGGTCATCGTCGACCCGCACAATCACGGATTTTTCCGGGTCCGCTACGACGACGAACTCTCGCAACGATTGGCTGCCAACCTGATGGGGTTGACCAGCGGGCAACGCCACCGATTGTTCGACGATCAGTTCGACCTGGTGCTCGCGGGCCAGACATCTGTCTCGTCCTACCTGGGCCTGGCCAGATTGCTCGATGGCGAAACCAGCCCGCCGGTATGGTCGACCATCTCCAGCGCCTTCGCCACGCTGAACCACACTGTTGGTAGCCGCGCTCAGCAGGCGGCCG
>ENA-ORXR01001328-ORXR01001328.1-marine-metagenome-genome-assembly--contig:-NODE-1328-length-26469-cov-3.033116_pt1 | contig 26469 bp, 23 predicted proteins | sample MGYA00237866_ERZ511479 | MGnify/ENA metagenome assembly ERZ511479 | reverse complement strand
GACACCCACTGAAGCAAGCAATCCCAGATCCTGAGCACGCAGCTGATGACCGTCACACAATACACAGGAACCAGACGATATGTCTTCGCCAGCCAGACGAATATTCTCCTGGAGGCGGGGAAGCTTTGAAATGCTAATAGCCTGAATGTCTCCAACTGCCTCTAACGCACACAGCTCCTGCATCACAACAGCATCAGCACCTTCAGGAACCGGTGCACCAGTGAAGACTCTAGCCACCGTCTTTTCCTGTAAAGCCGTACCTACGCTGCCTGCGGGTATATGTTGACTAACTGGCCGCTGCTGGTCTGGATCACCACTCCAATCATTCAGCCTAATGGCGTAACCATCCATCGAGCTATTGGCCAGAGGAGGCACATTGATGCTCGAATAAACAGCGTTAGCCAACACGCTTTGCAAACTATCCCCAAGCCTGACGACTTCGGTTTCAGTCAATGACTTCACTTGTTCTTTTAGTCGCTGCAAGGCTTCATCGACCGGCATTAGTTGAACACCTAATGTTGGGCTATCACAACTTATTATGTCCATTACTAACCTCTGTTTGTCTACGTTGACTGGTTTCTGGTTGCTAATAATATAACAGTATCGATGGGCCGGTTTCTAAGATTCTAGAAATTAATGCAGAGTTAGTGAAAACCTGTAAAATTGCCTCTTTATCCGACCAGAATAGCCGCAATGAGCAAAGCAGTATTGACCGATCTAGCCACAGCTGCTGATGCAGGGATGCAAACTCTGGATGATTTACTCATCCGCTCAAGAAAACACTCATCAATCACGCATTTACACCCACTCGCCCGCTCGTTGTTATTTGCCGAGCTTTCAATGATTGCGTACCTACCTGAGTCTGAAGTCAAAAAGGCAGCCGAATTATTAGACTTTCATACGCTTATTTACTACAACCGTGACGGCTCTCAGGCCTATTCCTTTATTAACGATACAGACCACGTAGTTGCTTGCCGTGGCACCGAGCCCAATGAATGGAATGATTTAAAAGCAGACCTGGATGCGGCAACGGCGTTAGCAGAGACGATTGGCCGTGTGCATCGTGGATTTAAGCGGGAGGTTGACGACATATGGCCGACCATAGAAAAAAATTTGCAGGACAACAGCAAGACTCTCTGGTTTACTGGCCATTCTTTAGGGGGTGCGATGGCAACAATCTGTGCTGGCCGGTGCATGCTCTCACACATAAAGTCTAACCCTGCTCAAATCTTTACCTTCGGTAGCCCACGCGTTGGCAACAAACGATACATAAACTATGTAAAAGTGAATCATGTTCGCTGGGTCAACAATAATGATATCGTCACTAAGATGCCACCTGCTTGGTTTGGCTATCGCCATACCGGTGATGAACACTATCTCGATACAGAGGGCAAACTACGAAAATTAAACCTGCTGCAACGACGTAAAGATGCTTGGGACGGATTTATCAGCGGAATAAAGAATCGTACGATTGACCACTTTCGTGATCACCTAATCGATCGTTATGTAGATCATATATACATGGAAGCGCTAAATGCAGGCCATCTGGACAATGACTAAATTCTCTCATAATTGCTTATAAAGCAACCCGATGATTTAGTATTATTTGACCGTAGATTTACAAAAACTTAACATCTTTTGGGTTTAGGGAGGCTGAAGACACAAGAATGTCCTTAAACCACTTCAATTTATCTTGATATGTATCAACTTTTTGAATTTAAGGATTGCCGAAAAACCAAAAGAACAATAGTATTTCTGTATTGCAACAAACATTGCAGATCCAAATCATGAGGAGATGAGGGAAGCCAGTCATACGTAGCGACCAAGTGGCTTGGGAACTACAGACATGGCGAGGAGAAGAAATCGTTTTACGGTTTCATGAGAACCCAATTTTTGCATTGCAACAATTGGGTTTTTTTATGTCCGATTTTATACCCAAAAAAACCAGAGGGGGGCAGGCCTTTCAACCCACCCCCGTGGTCGAGGAGGAAAATCATCTATCTCAATCAAACATCCACTAAAAGCAAATGTTCATACATAAACTACACAGCCTGAATGAATGTAGACTTAATAACCACTATTAATTACATAATAATTAAAAAATGTCTGAGGGGTGGTAGTATAGGAAATAAGAAAACCGTAAGGAATGGCAGTGAAGTAGCTTCAATCAACCATTCCCTAGGTAAAGGAGGAGGAAATCATCTTACGGGCGAATAATATGATTTTTACCGATAAGCTTCCATAGACTAAAACTCAACGCAAACGTTAGTTAATGTGAACCCCTCTTTCCAGTACTGATAGACGAATTTTAACTTTCCTTGAGAAAACTATGGCTTACAGTGCAAAAGCACCCTTACCCCCTCTTAATGCCTTAAAAGCGTTTGAAGTAGCTGCGCGCCATCTTAATTTAACCAAAGCGGCGGCTGAACTCTTTGTAACCCCTGCGGCGGTTAGTCGGCACATTAAAGTGCTTGAAGAGTATCTGGATGTCACTCTTTTTATACGCGGCAATCATGGCCTTGAGCTAACTGAGGTCGCGTTACATTGTTATCCAAAGCTCAGCAATGGTTTTTCGACCTTAGCTGAAGCGGTCACTGAAATCCGCCAACGCACTAATCGCCGACAGTTAACCGTCGGCATGGCACCCTCCTTTGCCTCTAAATGGTTTATTCCGAGAATGAATCAGTTTACTGAAATGTTTCCGGATATCGACTTGAGAATTCTCTCCAGCTCAGATTACCTTGAATCTTATAAGGGTGCCAAGCACGGAAGGGATGGAACCGATGTATCGATTCGCTTTGGTAAGGGGAATTACCCAGACTGCCATGCCACTAAACTATTCTCCGTAGGTGTCACGCCTTTGTGTAGCCCTAGTTTGTTAGATGGGGAATATCCACTTAATAAAAATAAGGCTGACAATCTGGTGCACTACACCCTTATCCACGACGACACACTACATGGCGGTCAGCAGGATTGGGATACCTGGCTAAATCAAGCCGGTGTTAAAGAAGTCGATACCAGCCGTGGCTCGCGCTTCAATCACGTGTCACTATCACTAGAAGCTGCTGTTGCAGGACATGGTGTGGTTTTGACCATTAAAGAACTTGCATCCATTGATATTGATGAAGGCCGCCTGATTGCACCTTTCGATCTTGAGTTGCCTCTAGACTACAGTTACCACTTGGTAATGGATGAGAACAAGCAAAACGATGAAACGATCAACACCTTTGTCGAGTGGATTCGGGGTGAAGCTGAGACAAGTTAAGCGTTTAGCGCTCTACAAATGAGCGCTCGATAACATAATCACCCTGAACACCTATTTTGGGGCTGATGACAAAGCCAAGACCGTCCAGCATGTCACAGATATCTTTTAACATAGCTGGACTGCCACAGACCATCGCACGATCTGTTTCAGGATTTAACTGCGGTAAACCTAAGTCTTTACATAGTTTTCCTGATTCTACCAAATCGGTGAGACGACCCTGGTTTCTAAACGGCTCGCGGGTCACTGCGGGGTAATAGCAGAGCTTCTCATCTATCATTTCGCCAAGATATTCGTGCTTCTTTAAGCCTTCTGACAACCACTCGTAATAGCCCAATTCACTTAAGAAACGAACACCGTGAAACAAAATGACTTTTTCAAAGCGTTCATACACATCGGGTTCTTTGATGATACTCAGAAAAGGCGCTAAGCCAGTGCCGGTTGCAAACAGGAATAAATTCTTGCCCGCTTTAAGATCATCTGGCACCAGAGTCCCGGTTGGTTTACTGCCAATCAGAACATCATCGCCGACCTTGAGGTGCTGTAGTCGAGAGGTTAATGCGCCGTTCGGTGCTTTGATGCTGTAGAACTCAAGATAGTCATCATAATTAGCACTAGCGATACTGTAAGCTCGCATCAGCGGGCGCGGCTCAGCTTCCAATCCGATCATAATGAATTCACCGTTGCGAAAGCGCAGACCGTCATCTCGGGTTGTTTTGAAACTAAACAGGGTATCGTTCCAATGTTTTACATCGGTAACGGTTTCAGTGGCATATTTCGCCATTAGGATTCCTATGGGTTGTGCTTATCGCTTTGTTCGAAATATGGCGTCTGTAGGAGAGTAATTCAAGAGTTTAAATGGCAAGGAAGTATATTCCGGCAATGACGGCTATTCCGCAGCATGACTGACTGCTTCAATATTATGCCCATCGGGATCCACCGCCAAGCAAACCAATGCAAGGGCTGAACCAGACTAGTCAATCAACTAAAAACCCGCTGCAACCGCTCCACCGCCTGCTCCACAACCTCGCGCTGGCAAGCAAAATTAAACCGTAAATACCCTTCACCACCCTGCCCGAACATCGCCCCATGATTCGTCGCAATCGCGGCTTGCTTCTGTACTCGCTCAATCACTTCCTGAGTCGACAAACCCGTTTTTTCAAAATTCACCCAAGCCAGATAAGTTGCTTGCATCGGCATCGACTCCAGCCCGGCAATATCCCGAACACCCTCATCAAATAGACGTCGGTTACCATCCAGATAATCAACCAGTTGATCCAACCACTCTGCGCCACCTTGATACGCAGCCGTTGCCATCAACACGCCGTAGCGGTTTGTCGATATTCCCGCTGCGAAGTAGGTTTGTCTAAAGCGTTCCCGAAGTGCTGCATCCTGAATAATGACATTACCGCTAAGTCCACCCGCTATGTTAAATGTCTTGGTCGTTGCGGTAAGCATCACCAGCTGAGAGATAATCTCTGGTGCAGCATTCGCCATTACCGTATGTTTTGCTGGTGGGTAGACCAGATCATGATGTATTTCATCAGAAACCAAGGTCAGGCTGTGCGTCTGGCAAAATTCAGCCACTTGCTTCAACTCCTCAATACTCCAAACCCGCCCGCCCGGATTATGAGGAGAACATAGGATCATCATTTTTTCATGACCCTTTAAACCACCGGCGAGCTCCTGCAAATTCATTTCATAGCGGCCATCACGAATCTCCAGTGGGGACTCGATCACCTCGCGATTGTTGGCTTTGATTATTTTGGCAAAAGCGTGGTAGACAGGCGTAAATAAGATGACGCCTTCATTAGGTTGGGTAAATGCCTGCACACAAAGCGCGGTGCCATTGACCAAGCCATGAACGGTACTAATCCAATCGGCTTCCACAGTCCACTTATGACGCGTTTGCATCCAGTTGATAATCGCCTGATAGTGCTCGCTCTCATCTCCAAAATAACCGTGGATACCATGATCAATAGATGCCTGTAGCGCATCATTCACCGATTGCGGCGGTTTGAAGTCCATATCGGCCACCCACATCGACAGGCTTTCTTCTGGCTTCATCCCATAGAACGATTCCAACATGTCCCACTTAAGCGAGTGAGTGCCGATGCGATTTATTTTTTCATCAAAGTTTGGGTTGGTGGCCATGAATGCGTCCCTATAAACAAATGGAGTGCCAGATAGCGCTCCATCATACAGGCATCCGACTTATAAATAACCGCCCGTTGCCTGGATTATTCTTTGAGAACCTGACTCTGACAACCATATTGCCACGGCGCTTTGAGTTTGACCCGCATTAGGCGTCGCTGGCATGGTTACTTTCCACTGCGCGGGATTAGCTGCAACCGTTTGCTTCTTGTGATTCAATACCACAAAATCATGATTAAGCACGGTGTCGTGGTTTTCACCAGCGGTCACCCGGGAACTCAAACCCATTCCCAGAACAGCCACATTTAACACGTAGTTATCATACTTCTTGCTACTCGCTGTATTCCAATTAGATTTTTGTGGTGAAAAACGGACAAACAGCTGATCCGAATTATCCTGCACGGTAGCTTTCAATACACCCACATTTTTCTCATTAGGTACCCATTCACGCTGCCCCGAAATAAACCCACGCCATTCCCCACTATTGGCAACCATTTGTGGTGTATAGGCCTGAGAAACGCTGCCAGACTGGATATATTGGCGCTGCCTCAAACTATATACCGGCTTGGCAAACCGATCTTTCCAACCGATGTAGTCCCAATAATCCACGTGAAACGCCATCGGAATCAGGCTTTTAAAGGTCTCCGAATTATTCTTAAGTGAAGATAACCAACGATCCGCTGGCGGGCAACTACTGCAACCCTCTGAGGTATATAACTCGATAACTTCCGTGGCATTGCTCTGACTAGCGAACTCTTTGGCGTGCAGCGAACTGGCCAAAAGCCCTAAGCCGATTAAGGTAGATGTACCGAGGATTCTTAGTTTATTAATAGATAGGTTCAATTTGACCTCCATTTTAGTTTGTTGCATAACATCAAGTGTAATACGCTTGTTACGTTCGTTCAGATTTCTTGCGGGTTAGCTGAACAGGCTTGCGTCATTAGCAAACACTTGTTAGTGTCGGAAACGTTTTATGGAGGAAAATTAACTCGTCTAAAACTCGTTCTGAGTGTAGGCAATGACATTAACCTCCGAATACAACAAAAATAATAAGTTTTTAGCGGAATTATCAACACTTTATGGCTTTGCTAACCTTGGGTTAATGCTCAATGAACATAATTCCCTATTAAACATACACATTAATTATGAACACCATCGCATTTAACTATAGCGAACACTGACAACTTTACGGCACTAGGTAATATCTTATGATTAAGGATTTTTGCAGTATTGGATCAACTTGGAACCAGAACGGCTGGTTAAAATGGGCTATTCCGGGACTCTTTGGATTACTCCTCCTCACCCTTCTCACTCGTTGCAGCCCAATTGAAAGCGATTTAGGCGAAAGAACTCAAAGCTTATTGGGTGAAAAAGGCATGGGCTGGGCTCAAACGTCATTAGACGGACGAGATATGACCATTACAGGCGAAGCACCCAGCGGCGAAGCACGCAACAGTGCGGTTGAGCTGGCTCAAGGTGTCTATGGTGTTCGCACGGTTGATCAGAAAATTACCCTCAAACAGTGGTTTTCATCAAAGTTCAATCTAAAACAAGACGGTGAAAAGGTCGTTTTGAGCGGCAGTATGCCGGATCAGGCTAGCATCGATGAAGCTGTTAGTAAGGCACATGGCCTGTATGGTGATGTGAACGTTACGAATAAGCTTTCGATCAGTGATTCAGCGAGCGCACCCGCTTGGTTAGCAGGAACGACTGGCTTAATGGCAACGCTGTACAGTGCCAGAAATGTGGCAATGAATGTTTCAGACGATAAAGTCGAAATTAGCGGTGAGGTAGAAACCGAAGCTGAAAAAGCGACGTTAATCGCCCAAGCTCAGGCTAGTTATGGCGATAAGTTTAGCGAGTCAATTAAAGTTGTTAAAACTGGCCCAACAGCAGAAGAGTTAGCGGCTATTGCAGCGGCTAAATTGGCTGAACAACAGCGCCTGGCAGAAGAGGCACGTTTAGCCGCTGAAGCTGAAGCGGCTCGTTTGGCTGAAGAAGCTCGCTTAGCAGAGGAAGCACGCTTGGCTGCCGAAGCTGAAGCGGCGCGTCTCGCAGCAGAGGCAGAAGCTGCTCGCTTAGCAGAAGAAGCACGCTTAGCAGCGATTGCCGCTGAAAAGCAACGTCTTGCTGATATCGAAATCGCGAAGGCTAAAGCTGCTGCGGCAGAAGCGGCATTACTAGCAGGCTGTCAAACTGACTTGGATCAAATGCTTAGCGAAAACCCAGCTATCTTTAATAAAGATACCAGCACGATTAATGGCGCAAGCTATAACGTGATGGGCATGCTAGCTCAGAAAGTTAACTACTGTAGCGACATTCTACATGCCAAGAATCTATATATTGATGTAAGTGCTCACGCAGGCGAAGATGAGACTACTCCAATGGATGCATCAATGAGCCAGCAACGCATTCATTCTGCGATTTCATATCTTGAAGTCATCAGTGGTGCGCATCACGGCTTACTACGCGCTAGCAGCGACAAGACTGCCGCAGATACCTCAGGTAATTCTCAATTACACTTCAACATTACAGAATAAGGATTAGTACTCATGTCAATGCTTACATTACAAGTTTTAGCTTTACTCCTCCTGTTTGGATTAATCGGTGCGTTTCTTGGGTGGTTAATACGTCCCTTTTTCTGCAAGTCTGGTGCCATGGGTGGCAGAGGCAATTTATCCGGATCGGCAAGTGCTAATGCGAAAATGGGTACTGGAGATGCTTCAGTAAAAACTTCAGTCAATACTTCTTATGCTAAAGGTGGCACTGCCAAAGGTAGTTCAGCTAAAGGCAATACATCAGGCAACAATAAAGGAAGTGGTGGTAAAGCTGCCGCTGCCGCCGGTATCGCAGCAGCTGCTGCAACCGCTGCTGCCGTGTCCTCAAGTAACGACAAAGACAAAGCAGCAAAAGCTAACAAGGCAGAGGCTGAAAGAGTCGCCGCTGAGAAAGCTAAACAAGCTAAAAAAGCTCAGGCAGACAAAGCCGCTAAGCAAGCTGCTGTTGAAGCTGATAAGAAAAGATTAGCCGCTGAGGCAGAAGCTTCGCGTCAAGCAGAGAAAGCTAAGGCTGATGCCGCCGCTGCTGCGCAAAAAGCTCAAGCAGCTAAGGATGCTGAACAACAGCGTCTGGCTGCTGAGAAAGCTGAGGCTGCAAAACTTGCCGAAGAACAGCGTCTTGTAGCTGAGAAGGCAAAGGCTGCAAAGCTTGCTGAAGAACAGCGTCTGGCTGCTGAGGCAGCTAAAGTCAAGGCAACAAAAGCAGCTAAGGATGCTGCAATTGAAGCGGATAAGAAACAGTTAGCAGCTGAAGCCGAAGCTGCACGTAGAGTCGAAGCAGACCGCCTAGCTGGCGAGAAGGCGAAAGCCGAGCAAGCCGCTAAGGATGCTGCCGCCAAAGCAGAAGCTGACAGAATTGCTGCTGAGAAAGCTAAGGCGAATCAAGCTGCTAAAGACGCTGCTGCAAAGGCTGAGGCAGATAGAATTGCCGCTGAAAAAGCTAAGGCGGATCAAGAGGCCAAAGACGCCGCCGCTAAAGCAGAAGCAGATAGAATCGCTGCTGAGCAGAAAGCCAAAGCAGATCAAGCGGCTAAAGATGCTGCTGCTAAGGCAGAGGCAGATAGAATTGCCGCTGAGAAAGCTAAGGCGGATCAAGAGGCCAAAGACGCCGCCGCTAAGGCAGAAGCAGATAAAATCGCTGCTGAGCAAAAAGCCAAGGCTGACCAAGCAGCTAAAGATGCAGCAGCACGGGCTGATCAGGCCGCTAAAGATGCAGCAGCCAGAGCCGCTGCTGAAAAGGCAACTGCTGAGAAAGCCAATGCAGCAAAACTTGCTGCCGCAGCGGCTGCAACAGCCGCCGCTACTGCTGTCGCTGCTAGCAGTGGATCATCTGATGATGACGCTTATGCTAATGTGACCGACGACATGCGCCCACAGCGTTTAACAGCACCACGTGGCGGCTCACCTGATGATCTGAAACGGATTAAAGGAATCGGCCCGGTTATTGAAGGCACTCTGAATGAAGAAGGTGTTTATCACTTCCAGCAAATCGCTGATTTCACGCCTGACAATGTCAAATGGGTTGATAAGAATGTTTCTATCCCTGGACGTGTTGAGCGTGACGACTGGATCGGACAAGCACAGTCATTAGTTGATGGTCGTGAGTATGACGGTTATGCTAAAGATATTGCTGGCACTGATGATCCTTCATTACCACCAGTCACTGAAGACATGCGCCCTACTAAACTAGCAGGACCAAAGGGTGGTAAAGCGGATGATCTAAAGCGAATTAACGGTATTGGACCGGTGATTGAGAAGACACTCAATGCCGAAGGTATCTACCACTTTCATCAAATCGCAGACTTCTCGCCAGACAACGTCAACTGGGTAGATCGACACATCTCATTCCCAGGTCGGATTACTCGTGAAGAGTGGGTCAGACAAGCTAAAGGTCTTGCAGCAGAAGGTGACGCGGGTGGATCTGCGGCAGCTGCTGCTGCGGAAGAAGACATTGTCATTACCGAAGACATGCGCCCTGCCCGCCGCACATTAGGTGCTGGCGATAAAGCGGATGACCTGAAAGTTATCAACGGAATCGGCCCGGTGATTGAAAAATCACTGAACGAAGAAGGTGTTTACTTCTACCAGCAAATCGCTGATTTTGATGATGATAATACCAAGTGGGTTGATAACCACATGGCATTCCCAGGTCGTATCCACCGTGAGGACTGGATTGGCCAGGCTAAGGTATTGGTTGGACAGCGAGGCGCTGGGGGTTCCGGTACAGGTGGTTCTGGTGGTGCTTCTGCTCAACCTGAAATCGTTGTCACTGAAGACATGCGCCCTACCCGTCGCACACTAAGTGCTGGCGATAAAGCGGATGATCTGAAGGTAATCAACGGCATTGGTCCGGTCATCGAAAAAAGCTTAAATGAAGAAGGTATCCACTTCTACCAGCAAATTGCTGATTTTGATGAGGACAATACTAAGTGGGTTGATAACCACATGGCATTCCCGGGTCGTATCCATCGTGAAGAATGGATTGCTCAAGCCAAAGTATTGGTTGGACAGAAAGGTTCTGGCACTGGAGGCTCTGGCGCAGGTGGTTCTGCTGGTGCTAATGCTCAGCCTGAAATCGTTGTCACTGAAGATATGCGGCCAACCCGCCGCACCTTGAGTTCAGGTGAAAAAGCAGATGATCTGAAAGTGATCAACGGCATCGGGCCTGTCATCGAAAAAGGCTTGAATGAGGAAGGCATCTACTTCTACCAACAGATCGCTGATTTCGATGAGGACAATACTAAGTGGGTAGATAACCACATGGCATTCCCTGGTCGTATTCATCGCGAAGAGTGGATAAGCCAAGCCAAAGTACTAGTCGGCCAAAGAGGTTCTGGATCTGCTGGTTCAGGTGGAAGCGGCACTGGATCAACAGGCAGTTCAGGCGGATCCCAAGATAGCGGCTCTGGTGCTGGTTCAGCCTCTTCAGGAAGCGCTTCTGGCTCTGGCGGTGGAACATCTGCCGTTGGTAGTGCACTAGGCAGCAGTGGTGCTATACCTGATAGCATGAAGCCAACGCTGTTAAGCTCACCTGAAGGTGGTAAGGCAGATGATCTGAAGCGGATCAAAGGTATCGGTAAAGTTCTCCAGAAAAACCTGCATGAAATGGGGATATATCACTATGAGCAGCTTGCCGCACTGACGCCAGATAATATTAAGTGGTTAACCGACTATGTCTCTTTCCCTGAAGGTCGAATCGACGATGAGAAATGGATCAGTCAGGCAAAAGCACTTGCTGAAGGTAAGCAAACTGAGTACTCACAGCGCTTTGATAAAGGCGACACACCTTACAAATAGGAAAATATAATGATCGATACAATCAAGATTCTGGGTAGTTTGCTAGGAAGCGGTGCACTTTCTCAAGGATCTGGAGGCAGTGTATTGACCAACGTCTTGGGAGCCGCTCTAGGCGGCTCCCAGCAACAACAAGGCGGTGGCTTGGCAAATGTACTTGGCGGCCTTCTGGGCGGTGCAGGTGCCCCCCAACAACAATCAAATGCCGGTGGATTAGGCGGCCTACTGGGTGGTTTACTCGGTGGCAATCAAGTACAACAGCAGCGACAAACAGGTGCTGCTGATCTACTTGGTGGTTTGTTTGGCGGTGGAAATAAGAGCGTTAGCAATCAGTCTGGTGGCGGCCTAAGTGATTTACTTGGTGCAGCAGTCACACAGTTTGCACAGAGTCAAAATACTCAGGCACCGGCTACTAGCCATGAGCATTGCCAACATTTACCTAGTGCAGTTAACCAATCGGCTGCATTAAGTCAGGCAGAAGTGTTAATTCGCTCGATGATTAATGCTGCCAAGGCTGATGGCCGGGTTGATGATGCTGAGCAGCAAAAGATTCTGGGTCGCTTGGGTGATGTAAACCAAGAGGAAGCTGACTTCGTACGCCGTGAATTGGGTGCCAAGCTAGATGTTAATAGCTTTATCCAGAGCATTCCACGTGGCTTTGAACAGCAAGTCTATATCATGTCGTTAATGGCGATTGATTTGGACACCAACCATGAAGCGCAGTATCTGCATCAATTAGCGCAAGGTATGAATTTGTCTAATGATCTGTGTAATCAGATTCACGACAAGCTGGGTGCCAGAAAGCTTTACAGTTAATCTAGAAAGACCGAAGGTGTTGGCAAGCTCCAACACCTTCATTATCACCCGACACTTCCTACGGCAGCGAGATTTAAGACAACTTTACGGCGTTTTCTTTTACCCACACTAGCTAAGTAATTGTTATTAAATTTAAATTTACCGACTAGCAAACATTACGAATATTTCATTTTGGCTTGTTGTCTACTTAATAACTCATCTTCTAAGTTGTTGCTTTTTTACAAATTACGGTAATCTAATAGAGCACTTATAAAGCCTAACTATGCTTTATATAAAATTGAGTCACTCGAAATTATAAGAATATGATTATTAATAAATCTCTACAGGCAACTATCTATGAATAACAAACTCTGTACAGTCGGGTCATTGATGTCCCGAAAAAGCTGGTGGAAGTGGGCGCTGTTCGGCCTGCTCGCACTGTACTCATTATTACTGGTATCAAGATGCAGCCCGATTGAACAAGACCTGCATGCGAGAACAAGCGAAGCATTAAATCAAAAAGGCCTGGCTTGGGCAAAGCCTAACATTGAGAAACGCGGCCGTGACTTAATGTTGAGTGGTGAAGCACCCAGTGAAGAAGCCAGAGAGTTAGCAATTAACACAGCTGCCAGTGTTTACGGCGTGCGTGTTGTTGATCATGACATTACGCTTAAACAATACAGCACACCCGTATTTGGTCTAAACAATGAAGACGGAAAAACCATCCTCAGCGGAAGCTTTCCTGAGCAAGGGTTAATTGATCAGGCAGTTCGTACCGCATCCGATAACTTTGGTGCCGATAATGTCGTTAATAAGATGACCGTCAGCGAAGATGTTTCGTCTCCTTCTTGGTTAGTGGGAGCTCTGGGAGTGATACCTGCCATCGTTGCGATGAAAGATGCTGATCTTGATATTAACAATGACAGCGCCTCCTTAAATGGCACCTTCGAAACTGAGGAAGAGCAACAGTCATTACTAAGCCTTGCCAGTAGTGCTTTCGGCGACAAGTTTACAGATAATTCTGTTGTTAAGCCGATTGAGCCAACGCCTGAAGAATTAGCAGAGATTGCGCGCAAGGCTGAAGAAGCTGAAGCTGCTCGCATTGCCGAAGAAGAGCGCATAGCAGAAGCAACGAGGATTTCTGAAGAGAAACGCCTAGCGGATGAAGCTGAGGCTGCACGGCTTGCTGAAGAGAAACGCTTAGCAGATGAAGCTGAAGCAGCACGCCTAGCAGAAGAAAAACGTTTAGCTGATGAAGCAGAAGCCGCTCGTGTTGCCGAGGAAAAACGTCTGGCAGATCGAGCAGCAGCTAAACGTGCCTCTAACGTAAAGAGCATGGCTGCGATTATGCTCGCCGCGACTGCGGCCAGAGAGACTAAAGCTGAAGTAGCGCGCATTGCCGAAGAGAAGCGTTTGGCAGAGGAACAACGTCTCGCTGAAGAAGCTAAAGCGGCTCGTCTCGCCAATGAGAAGAAAATGGCGGCGATCATGTTGGCCGCCGAGCAAGCTAGAAAGGCCAAAGCAGAAGCAGCGCGTCTTGCTGAAGAGAAACGTTTAGCCGAGGAAAAACGCCTTGCTGAAGAAGCAAAAGCGGCTCGTCTCGCCAATGAGAAGAAAATGGCGGCGATTATGATGGCGGCTGAGCAAGCTAGAAAGGCCAAAGCTGAAGAAGAGCGTTTAGCTGAAGAAGCAGAAGCTGCTCGTATTGCTAATGAGAAGAAAATGGCGGCCATTATGCTGGCGGCTCAGCAAGCCAGAGAGGCTAAAGCAGAGGCAGAGCGTCTTGCAGAAGAGAAGCGACTAGCTGAAGAAAAACGTTTGGCTGAAGAAGCAGAAGCCGCTCGTATTGCCAATGAAAAGAAAATGGCGGCGATCATGTTGGCGGCCGAGCAATCGAGGAAAGCTAAAGCAGAAGCCGCCCGACTGGCTGAACAAAAGCAACTTGAGGAGCAAGCAAAAGCAGCGGCTCTGGCCTGTCAACAGTCAATAAATGATACAATGCGTAATCAAAGAGTACTTTTTGCCACGTCTAGCGCTAAAATTGACGGGCAGAGTTTTGCTCTACTTAACACATTGGCACAAAGAATTAGCCGTTGTGATGAGCGTATTCAGGTTTCTGGCCACACCGATAGTCGTGGTGCGTCAGACATGAATATGAAACTGAGCCAGGATCGTGCCGAAGCGGTTAGCAACTACCTGAGAAATCGGGGCGTTGGACGATCAATAATAAGCAGTAGAGGCTATGGTGAAACCAGACCCGTAGCAGACAATAACAGCGCGGCAGGCAGAAGACTGAACCGACGCATTCAATTCACTATATTAAAATAGGTAAATAACGATGATGTATTTAATTGGTCAAACATGGATTTTGTTGCTACTTGCATTTTTGTTAGGCGGCTTACTTGGATGGATATGGCGCAACATGCAGTATCGAAAAGACGGTGATGCACGTCTCGGCAGCAAGTAAGTATTAACCCAGTAACAATCCAGCACAGACTTATTGTCTATGATGTTAAAATAAAGTTACTTATTAGTTGTTCTTAAAAGACTGACGAAAAACCCCAAAATTGCTTGGGGTTTTTTCGTTTAAACATTTTGATCACGAACTTCAATGGCTTAAGTTTTCCCAACTGGTGCTTTGTGATAGTTGTTAGTGCAACAGTTAAGATGATTTTTATTGGGTTAAATGGCTATGCAGATGGGGTATACTTCGCGTTTTGCGTTTACCGTTTGCCATGAACTCAGATCTACAGCGACTGCAACCCTACCCATTCGAGAAAATCGCGATTCTCAAGCAGCAGGTAGAGCCAAACCCTGAACTCGACCCGTTATCACTGTCAATCGGCGAACCCAAACACCCTACGCCGACATTTATCCTTGAAGCATTGCGAGATAACTTAAACAAAATAGCTTTTTATCCCGGTACCAAAGGAACACCTGAGCTGCGTGAGTCCATTGCCAGCTGGTTAGAAAACCGTTTTAAGCTTCCACAGATCAATCCAGACACACAGGTACTGCCGGTAACGGGCACTCGCGAGGCACTGTTTGCCATCACCCAATGCCTGATTGAGCGCAAACCCAATGCGAAAGTATTGATGCCAAACCCCTTCTATCAAATCTATGAAGGTGCCGCATTTCTGGCGGGAGCAACACCCATCTATTTGCCTTGTGTTGAAGAGAACGGCTTTATACCGGATCTTGATGCAATCGATGAGCAGACTTGGCAAGACTGTCAGCTATTCTTTATGTGCACACCGGGCAATCCAACCGGCGCGCTGACTCCCGCTAGCGAAATTAGAAAACTGATTCAACTCGCTGATAAATACGATTTTATTATCGTCTCAGATGAATGTTACTCAGAGATATACCTAGATGAAGATAATCCACCGACCGGCCTACTTGAAGTAGCAGCAGCTTCGGGTAACACCGAGTATAAACGTTGTCTGGTTATGCACAGCTTATCCAAGCGTTCGAATGCACCGGGCTTACGCTCAGGCTTTGTGGCGGGAGATGCTGAAATACTAAAAGCATTCCTGCTGTTTCGCACCTATCACGGCTGCGCCATGCCCCCACACACTCAGGCCACCAGCGTTCTGGCTTGGCAAGACGAAGCACATGTAGCAGAAAACCGACGTTTATACCGTGAGAAATTTGCCGCTGTTATGGAAATTCTTTCTCCTCTGATGGAAATACCTAAACCGCATGCAAGCTTCTATCTCTGGCCAAAAACGCCTATCGATGATGTGACTTTCACCCGCGACTTATTTCAGAGGCAGCACCTCAATGTCGTACCAGGCAGCTACTTATCGCGTGAAGTCGATGGTGTAAATCCTGGTGCAAACAGAATTCGTCTAGCCTTAGTTGCTGAACCCAAGCAATGCATCGAGGCCGCAGAACGCATAAAACACTTTATTGAAACCCTTTGATTAATAGTGCAACAATCAAAGGAAAAATGATCTATTTAAGACAACAAGCAAAACCCAATATCCTATTAAGTCAATCAATGTAGAGAGAGACAATGACAATCAAGCGAATCGGACATCGTTATATCGACAGCAACAGTGGCAAAACCTTAGATGTATGGTTTCCACGTGCTAATAAAGAAATCGCCCGTAGCTGTTTAGCGCAAAAAGTTGGCTTAATCAAAAGTGACTTTGTTGAAGTGGAAATTGCTTCAGTCGACGACGCCCCTGCATCAATTGAAGATGCTTATCTGCGACTTCATTTATTATCTGAGTGTGCCGTTAAACCCAATGAGATTAATCTTGAGGGTGTGTTTGGCTTATTAACTAATGTTGCGTGGACCTCAGCAGGTCCGGTTCTTCCGACTGAAGTAGAAAACCTACGTGAGTTAATTGCTGGCGAAGATCACAGTTTGGTTATCAACTCTGTCGATAAATTCCCAAGCATGATTGATTATGTGATCCCTGAAGGTGTGCGGATTGCTATTGGTAATCGCGTACGTTTAGGAGCTCATTTGTCATCGGGTACAACCGTAATGCACGAAGGTTTTGTTAACTTCAACGCCGGAACGTTAGGTAATTCGATGGTGGAAGGCCGCATCAGTGCTGGAGTTGTTGTTGGTGATGGTTCAGATGTCGGAGGTGGTGCGTCGACTATGGGCACTCTATCGGGCGGCGGTAAGGAGCGTATTAAACTTGGCGAACGATGTTTGCTTGGGGCTAACTCTGGCTTGGGTATTCCATTAGGGGATGACTGTATTTTGGAGGCCGGTTTGTATTTGACAGCGGGTACTAAGGTCAAAGCGCCGGACGGAACGATCGTTTCGGCGCGTCAGTTGGCGGGTCAGTCGGGGTTGTTGTTTAGACGTGATAGTCAGACGGGGGCGGTTGTGGCGATTGTTAGTGATGCATCGGTTTGGGGTGGGTTGAATGATGCTTTGCATTCCAATGATTAGTTGAGGTCGGCATTTGATACTGTCAATGGATGGTTCGGCATTTGATACTGTCAACGGCTCCTCCTCACCGTTGGCTTGGCAGGGACTATAAGGTAAGCGCTGGATCGGGAAGTCGCGCTTATGACAGTATCAAATGCCTCGTGGCTGCGAGTGTTGGTGCGCACGCTACCTTTTGCACATAGAATGACAAAAAGCAAAACAACAACCTCGCCGCACTACCAAACCAAGGGCTCGTCGGTGTTAGTAAGATAGCGCATTATTCGTACACGAATTCCTAAGCTAGCTTGTTAATACCGACGAGCCCGACCCACTACTTACCTTTTTTGGCGTTGGCGAAGGCTTCTGCGAAGGCGTTGTTGGCAGGTGTGTTGCTGGTTGATGATTTTGCGTGCTGCGAGTTTTGACTTTTACCTCGCTGATTATTCGATGGTTTACCCTGTGATGGTTTTTTTGGAGCTGATTTTGGCTTCTGCCCGCCCGCACTTTCAGCCGGTTCCAATGGGTCATCCAGGCGCAAACTCAAGGCAATTCGCTTACGCGCCTCATCCACTTCCATGACTTTGACTTTGACAATTTCCCCCGCTTTAACTACTTCATGCGGGTCTTTGATGAACTTATCCGACATTGCTGAGATATGAACTAAACCGTCTTGATGTACACCGATGTCTACGAATGAGCCGAAGTGTGTAACATTGCTGACGGTGCCTTCCAAGATCATGCCGGGCACAAGGTCAGATATCTTTTCAACGCCCTCTTTAAACGACGCTGTTTTAAACTCCGGGCGTGGATCCAGACCAGGCTTGTCTAGCTCAGCCACAATATCAGTTATTGTCGGTAGTCCGAATTTCTCATTGGTGTAGCGCTCAGCTTCGATTTTAGCTAAGTTTTCCTTATTACCAATGAGCTGCTTGATCTCGCACTTCAGATCTTTGAGCATTTCCTCTACAACCGAATACGACTCTGGGTGAACAGCAGAAGCATCCAGTGGATTGTTTGAGCCACGGATGCGAATGAAACCTGCAGCTTGTTCGAAGGCTTTTTCACCTAACCTCGGCACTTTCTTTAACTGCTTACGGTTGGTAAACACACCATGCTCATGACGGTAACTGATGATGTTTTCAGCGATGGTTTTATTCAGCCCAGCGACATGGCTGAGAATTTCAGCCGATGCGGTATTCACTTCCACACCCACGGAGTTCACACAGTCCTCAACAACCGAGCCCAGGTTTTTCATGAGTAGCGTTTGATTCACATCATGCTGATATTGCCCTACGCCAATCGACTTAGGGTCAATCTTAACCAGCTCTGCCAAAGGATCTTGTAAGCGACGAGCAATGGAAATCGCCCCACGAACCGTCACATCCAGATTAGGGAATTCGGCCGCAGCAATTTCAGAGGCAGAATAAACCGACGCCCCTGCTTCACTCACCATAATCTTTTGTAAACCTAACTCAGGATATTTCTTAATTAGCTCACCACACAGCTTATCGGTTTCGCGCGAGGCGGTACCGTTACCTATTGCGAGCAGATTAACATTGTGCTTTGCGGACATCTTGGCAAGTGCGGCAATTGACTCATCCCATTGGTTGCGTGGAGCATGTGGGAAGATCGCCATTTCATCTAAGAACTTACCGGTATTGTCTATCACAGCAATTTTCACGCCAGTACGCAAGCCGGGATCAAGTCCCATCGTGGCTTTTTGTCCCGCGGGTGCCGCCAACAATAGATCCTTGAGGTTTTGACCGAAAACGTTAATCGCATCAACTTCTGCGCGTTGGCGCAATTCGGTGAGCAACTCAGTTTCTAGTTTCAACTGAAGTTTGATTTTCCAAGTCCACTTTACAACTTCGTTTAACCAAGCATCTGCCGCACGGTTTTGTGATTGCACGCCATTATGTTTGGCAATGCGATATTCACAGGGATGTGTTTCTGAGCCGTCGTCAGGTGAGTCTACTTTTAGCTGTAAGAACCCTTCATTGCGGCCACGTAACATCGCCAAAATACGGTGTGAAGGCATTTTTTTCACCGCATCCGCATTTTCAAAATAATCTTTATACTTAGCCGCTTCCTGCTCCTTGCCCGGCACCACCACTGAAGTCAGTTGACCACGATCAGTCATAAACTCGCGTAGTTCACCGACCAGATTAGCATCTTCAGCAAAGCGCTCCATCAAGACATATTTAGCACCATCCAACACGCCTTTGGTATCTTCAAATGATTGCTTAAAATCCGCTGAGGTATTGATGTACTTTGCCGCTTCAACCACCGGATCAAGTGCTGGATTGCTCATCAATGCATCCGCTAAAGGCTTGATACCTGCCTCAATCGCAATTTGCCCTTTGGTACGACGCTTCTGCTTATACGGCAAGTACAAATCTTCCAGGCGGGTCTTGCTGTCCGCTGCCAAAATATCGCGTTTTAATTCTGGGGTGAGTTTGCCTTGTTCATCGATCAATTTGAGGATTGCTTCGCGGCGTGCTTCCAGCTCTCTTAAATAACCCAAACGCTCTTGCAAGATTCGCATTTGCCCATCATCTAAGCCGCCGGTGACTTCTTTTCGGTAGCGGGAAATAAACGGGACGGTGGCACCTTCATCTAACAGGGCAATCGCAGCATCAACCTGCTGAGTTCTGACATTAAGTTCGTTTGCAATGATCTCGGCTATAGCAATCATATTGTTTTTTTGTAATGATTTTGAAGATGCGCATTATGATCAATTCTAAGCATCGGTTAAAGGCCTTTTATGCAAGCACTCAGTAATCTGGCACTCTCTCAACTCGATATTCTTGCCCTGCTTTGGTCATTGCTGTGTTGGTTTAGCTATACGCAATATGTTAATAGCAGCCCCAAATCATTGATTCGTAGTATGTATCTTTGGCGTCAGCGTTGGTCTATGGCTATGTTAGCTCGTGATAATCGCATTATGGATTCACAGGTAATTACTGGCCTGAACAGTGTGGTGACATTTTTTTGCTCAACCTCAATTTTCATCACGGCAGGTTTATTTGCATCAATGGGAGCGGCTGAGCAGATCATGCTGCTTATTAATGAAATGTCTTTTCTGCAAACCACCAATACCGCCACCGTAGAGCTCAAACTCGGCCTGCTGATCATTATCTTTATCTACTCGTTCTTTAAATTTGGTTGGGCAATTAAACAGCATTCTTATAGTGCCGTGGTATTGGCTTCTGTACCAGCAGCAGCCAAGGTGGATATGGAAAGAGACGCACCGACAGCTAAGCTCATGGGCAAGCTTAGCAGTCTTGGGGCTCAGCATTTTAATGATGGGGTACGCGGTTATTATTTTGCACTGGCAACGCTGAGTTGGTTTGTACACCCACTGGTTTACATGGCGGTAATTAGCTGGGTGGTGATCGTGCTGCATCGACGGGATTTTCGCTCGAAGTTATTGCAGCATTTAAGTGAGGTTTAGCCCATATCTTTAACTAAGATCACTTTTCCATTATTCCAAGCACAACACTTCCTTTGTTTACTTTGAAACTTTCTCCATACCCCAGATCATCAATCCACCGATCACCATCAAACCCAGCGCCATCAGTGTTGAGCTGTCGCTAAGCGCAGGGCTAAACCATTCGTATCCAGTCGTAATGATTTTGTCTTCCTTGGCTTCGCGAGTGACGACTTCCGTTAACGTATTTTTCCATGGCCATACAATGGCAAGCGAACCAATGATAAAGCCAGTCATCAAGGCCACTGTTTGATCGTGATACTTTGAATATACCCAGCCCAGCAAGTGTGCAAAAGCCAGCAGACCCAAGCCACAGCCCAACGCCATTGGTAGCAAGATAGCCATATCAAAGCGGCCTATTGCACCAAGCACCAACGCGTAGTTACCCATAATGATGAGGACGAATGAGCCAGACAAACCGGGCAGTATCATTGAGCAGATTGCCACAACACCACATAAAAACAGATAACCTGCATTGGCATTTTCACCAGCAGGTGCGAGAAATGCGACACTCACCGCGAGTACTGTCCCGATCACAAGCGCTAACAATGCGCTTGCTCCCCATCGTTTAACGGTACGGCTCACACTGAGAACCGATACAGCGATCAATCCAAAGAAAAACGCCATGGTCAGGACTTCAAAATTACCGAGTAAGTATTCGAGCACTTTGGCTAAACTAACGATACTGACCGCTACACCGCCGAGAATCGCCGACAGGAAAGCGCCATCGACATGCTTCCATGCCCCTTTAAAATCTCTGGCAAATAGCAGCTTTAGCGCATTGAGGTCACATGATTTGAGTGCATTGATCAGGCGCTCGTAGATACCAGTGACAAGCGCAACGGTTCCGCCTGATACGCCAGGAATTACGTTAGCCGCGCCCATGGCTAATCCTTTAATAAAATTGGAAATATTTTGATTCATTATTTGTGGCTTTAAGTTGAGTGTTGAAAAGAAAAACAGATCGGCCTAACTCATTGTTATTATATGGCACGTTGCAGCATACCGACATGGTACAAAATTGCCACATCTAATGGACAACAGCACGACTTTTGCCGATAGTCCATCGCCCAAACAGCCTATGAAAAATCAATGTAATAGCTTTACCTTAGTTTCTTCCGGGTATATACTTGTTATAACATATATTGTTTAAACGCTTATATGAAACAGCTTGAACAATAGCGCTATAGATCACTATCCGGAGTAAAGACTATGTCTAAACAAATCAATACTGTATCTCGCCGTAATTTTTTAAAAGGCGCGGTATACACATCAGCATTATCAATTGGCGGTTTATCGGGTGCGGCATTAGCCAACTCAGCTACCCCTAGTCAATTCATAGTCAGCGAAACGACTTCATCATCAGTTACCTTGATGAATCAAACGGTGAACACCGTTGCGTTAGATGCCAACCAACCTGTCAGTTTAGAGAAAGTAGATGGCTGGATAGTGGTTAAAGTAAATAAAGCTTCAGAAGCAGGTTCGGTTCATAAATTAAACCTTGAAGCCGGGCAAACACTAGAGTTAGCGCTTGATACACAAATGGCACCGATGTTGACAAATAGTACTGAGCCATTTGTCATAAATCGCACAGTATTCGTTGGTAATGACAATTTCCCAGCTAGTCTCTACCATCCGACGTTTGCTTAACGCTCAACTGAGCCATAAGCAATCTGCTCAGGAATTTATGTCTCAGAAAATGGCTGTCGACCTGAATTAAAGGGATCGACAGCCTTCTGGGCGCATCAGTTCTCAGCCTTTTTCTCATATAATTCAAAAAGATCCGTCACGAGCACACCATTTATTTTCATACCTTACAGATTAGCATCGCTGATCTGAGCATTTGACAGATCAAGGTCACTTAGAACTACACCTGACATATCGACATTGTTAAACGTTGAGTGACTCAAATTGATGTCCTCATAGGTGCTGCCTGCAAGATTTATGTCATCGAAAACGCATGACTCCAAGCTGCAATCTTTAAACTGAGCATTTGATAAATCAAGGCTGCTTAGAACCACGCCCGACATATTCATGTTGTTAAATTTTGCATTACTCAGATTGATGTTCTCATAGGTGCTGCCAGCAAGATTCACATCGTCAAAAACACATGACTCCAGGTTGCAATCTTTGAACTGAGCATTTTTCAATACCGCCCAAAATGTGGAGCCAGTCAGATCAACGCCGTTGAAATTTGCACCGGCCATATCTGATTTTGAAAACTCATACCCCCGAAATTCCGTATTTGGGAATGGGTCGTTAGTCTCTGACATTTGTTTCTCCTTTTATGCTAATGCTTGGATTTCAATATGAAGCATCAACGCTCCGCGAGCGCTAACTTTACTCCAAGCGCTACAAACATTCCTGCGAATACTTTTTGAAAGCCTTGGATTATACGCGGTGAGCTTGCCACAAAGTGCCGAACCTGATTAGCCAAAAGCCCGTAGCCCACAAACACGATAAAAGTCATTAACATAAACACACCGCTTAGCGCCAACATGTGAGTCAGCGCTCCGGTCACGCTACCGGTCACAAACTGCGGAAGAAACGCTAAAAAGAAAATTGACAGCTTGGGGTTTAAGATATTGATGAGAAAGCCTCTGACCACAATTTTCCTTAGATTGGTTTGATCGGGAGAATTGAATTGTATGGTTCCGGACTCCTTCCACATGGCTCAGGCGAGGTACGCCAGATAAAGCACTCCGATAAATTTGAAGACCTGAAAGGCGACCGCGCTGGTGTGAAGTACCGCCGCAATGCCAAAGATACTGGCGCATAAATGCGGGACGATTCCTGCCGTGCAACCTGCTGCTGCAAAGACACTGGCTTTAACGCCGCGAGATAAACCTGTGGAAACGGTATAGATGACCCCCGTTCCGGGCAGCAGCACGACGATCAATGATGTGAGCAGAAATTCCGTAGTCATAGTGTTACCTGTTTTCTATTTTATAGCGCAATCGCTTTACCAAGCATTGCTGGCTGTAGAAGGATTCGCTGCATTAACGTGGTCTCCCGCCAAGGACATTTTCTCCCAAAGCTCACCGACCGAATAGTCTTCTAGCCAGTCGATAAACTCATCTGCGTTAAGGCGCTTAAAAGTAGTTGCACCCTGTTCACGCTCGACAACAATCAGGTCATCAAGACCTAACTCGTTGACTAAAGGCACTGACTGGGTGGATACGATAACTTGCATGCTTGACGATGCTGAACGCAGTAAACTACCTAGCAAAGTGATGGCATAGGGATGCAAGCCAAGCTCAGGCTCATCGATAATAATGGTAGATGGCGGGTCTGGTTGTAGCAGTGCGGTCACCAGACAAATGAAACGAATAGAACCGTCAGAAAGTTGGCTGGACCAGAAGGCGTAATCGCTATCTTTTTGTTTCCACAACAGCCGGATTTGTTGCTCCTCGGTGGGGAGTGTTTGCGGCTTTAGTACGAAGTCATCAAAGAATGGAATGGCAAGCCGAATCGTTTTGATTATTTGAGTATAATGCTTAGGGTCTTCCAGTTGCATTCGATAGAGAAAGGCTGAAAGATTTGAGGCATCAGGGCGCAGCTTTTCATTGTCATGTAAAGCTGATAAACGCTTTACCCCGGCGGTGTCGCTGGTGTCATGGAAGTGATAGACCTGCCACTGGCGAAGCATCGATGGCTTCGCCAAGCTAGTTTCAGCATTCCCACCGCTAAGCTGTTGTTGTCTTTGGCCATCTGGTGTGATGTTCTCACTATTAAAGACAAAGCCCTCGTCTACCGTGGGCTCCAGCGTGAATTCATAGCCAAATTCACCAGAAGCGATTTCAGAGTGAAGCTGTTTGGTTTCCTTGACCCCGTTAAAAAGTACGCGGTCAGCACCTCCTTGCTTACGTGTCCATAGCTGTAATGAGACATCAAGCATATTGCCAAGCATGGCAAAGTAGGAAACCAAATTACTTTTCCCAGACCCATTCGCACCAATTAATACGTTCAGATTATTGAGTGGGAAATTATCCAATCGTTGAATAGATTTAAAACCGTGAATGGTCAGTCGGTTAATTGAGTTTTTATTGCTTTGATCATTCATACGGCTTACTCAAAGATGGCTTGATACTTGGAGTATAAACCACTTCACACTTGGGCTTCACCTACGGTTCCCGCTTGTTCGGTTAGAGATGGTGATTGCTGCTCAATTTCCACCTGCTTGCCACTCTTCACGTAGCATTGCATAAATGTGCATATCCACGTGACGACCACGCACATAGCTTGCCCCGAAAGATGTGCCTTCCTTTTTATAACCACACTTGGTAGCCACCTTTTCTGAAGCTAGGTTGTTTATGTCCATTCGAATTTCTAATCGATTGATCTGCAAAGAACTGAATAAATAGCTTGTTAGCAACGTTACCGCCTCACTAACAAACCCCTTCCCTCTTTGTTTTACATCGAATAATTTATAACCAATTTCTCGCGCATTGAAATATGGAACAGATTTAAAATGCCATAGAGTACCCAGTAGCTTGTCATCCTTACTGACTATCAGCAGAGTTTCCATATTGTCAGTGGACATCCCATTTTCATTAAATTGCTGCCGCGTTTTCTGAGGGGACACTAAGTCACACGGAAGGTACTCACCTCTAACATCAAGGTCATTGTTTAGTTGGGTCAGCTCAGATAGATCTTCCTCTTCTACCTGTCTGATTCTAAAATTGTCATTCGTTAGCATAGATACCACCTGGTTAGCTTGAACATCAAGCCACTCCTTTTCTATTTGCTTAGGTTTAAACTACCTACCATCGCTGATGATCACTATGATTAAATTCTGCAAGAATATCCTCTGAGCCAATTGCCGCATCTGGAAGAAGTACGCCGCAGAAAGGACAATGGCTGATGCCCACTGATGTTTGCCACATGATATCGCCTTCAATTTCCAAGTGGGCATTTTCCAACAAATCCTCCTCCGTTGCCTCTCTGCTTATTACAAGGCACCACTTCCAATAGTCGTCACTAATAAAGTGCTCAGCCCGATGAATGTTGACAGCTTCAGCGGGCATTGAGCTACAAATATGTGTCTGCTCTTCCATACCTCAAAAATCCAATTTAATCCATTGTATAGCCGTCATGTTAGCGTATTTGCAGCTACCTGCTCCACTTTCGATCTCAAGTCATTCAATCAGGCCTTTCTTACGCAATGTGCGCGTACCGTGCTTCACTATCCAATCTGTTTTTGCATTTTTATCCTGTGCCCATTCTTCTGCCAGTGACTTGATTCGCTCAGGATGATCCTTGGATACATCATTAAGCAAATTAGCAACCGACTTTCGCACATAAAGCGAAGGGTCTGCGCGCAAAGGTGTCACTAATTCCAGAATCGGCTCAGGGTCATCAATAAATAATTGCAGACGCTTGGCCCAAGGCAGTCGTGGGCGTACCCCTTCGCTTGCTAAGCGTCGTATATGCAGGTCAGGTGAGTGAATCCACTGTGAAAGCATAGCTAAGGCTCGCTCTGGATCCGCTTCAATATAAGGGCGAACAGCATATTCTGAGGTATGGCGTTGTGTGATCTCAGCACAAAGTGCCATAGAAATATCAAAATGCTCTCTGCCAAACTCCTCAACTAGCCTTGCAACCGGCATAAGCCAGTAGCCCTCAGTGAACATTCCTGTTTCACCGGGCAATGGCGCGCCGAGAGAAGCAGTAAGAATCGCAGCGGCTTCGGCGTAATCTTCAGGTAAACGTTTCCGTAATCCAGTTGCCATTAATAGCACACGATCCTTTAGCTCAAGTTCAGAGACTCCTGCGTCAACTTCGCGGGAATAGCCTGATGTGTCAAAACTCGGGTAATTAGCTTTTATTGCTCCGCCTAAAAGAGTAGCGCAGTCGCGGTCAAACCAGTCTTTATGTTTCTTTGCCATGTGTTCCTCTCTAACTATCTAAATAGATTCAATTAGCAAGTAAAAAACACACGTTCTTAGAACGTGGTTTTGACTGTCGAGTGATTTGCTTTGTTAGCTGTATAGTTTGATAAACCTACGTTCATCCAGTT
>ENA-ORXR01001327-ORXR01001327.1-marine-metagenome-genome-assembly--contig:-NODE-1327-length-26533-cov-19.747581_pt1 | contig 26533 bp, 11 predicted proteins | sample MGYA00237866_ERZ511479 | MGnify/ENA metagenome assembly ERZ511479 | reverse complement strand
GAAATTAAAACCTAAAAAACAAACATAAATGAAACCTAATGTTACAAAGTATATTATTTTCAATATCTTAGTCTTTTTAATCGGTGCGAAAAGGCGAAGTTTTGAGCGGGATGGCGTAGGGATGCCTATTTGTTATATACTATTAAAGTGAAAAAATGAAACTTAGAAGTCCACAACAAGTAGATAAGTATGGTAAATAAAATTAAATTTCAAGAGATAGATGGAACTATGGTAATTCCTGAATACATCGGAACGGACTTCAATTGCATGAATTTTGCAGCGCAAGCCAATTGGGCAGAAAGAAACCCTAGCGTAGTATTAAATTACTTTTCTGAATATTCAAGTCTAAATTTCTTTGTAACTATTACTAACCAACAAATTCATTTTCAAACATATAGTAGAACAGGTACGCCCAAGCCAAATTTGATATTCTATGCTCAAGATTTACCGTCAATAGTTATTGATAAATTCTTTGACTATTTCAATGTTCAAAATCTGAGCGTTGAAAATATATCGAAATTACGTGATAGTAATAAATTAACGTTGATGCTCGAAGATAAAACCACTCAAAATTTTGATGAAAAATGGGGTGGCGATAAGTTTCCATTGACATTAAAGGAAGGAAAGTGGTTAATCGAAAGAAATTTAAAAATTATTAATGAAATATCGAAAGTGCAGATTGAATTTAATCAAGATTTACTTGCCCCTATATTTTTTAATATGTGCAATAATCAAGTAGATTTTGATTATTGGAAATCAAAGTATCCTGAAATACTAAAACACAATTTAATCTATTGAATAAGATAGAGAAGACTTGCTTCGTAGAATAAATATTTATATGAAAAGAAATCAAATGAAAAACGGAAGCTAATAAAATAACCACCGTCCAGTGTAGCAATTTTTGCTTACTTTGAGAAGATCTCTCAGGATACTTCTGTTGTCGCTCATTAAAGCCGCTCAAGAAAATTTAGCAATTTTTAATAAGCTTGGTCTCTGCTAAATCTTAAGTGTTTATCTTTGCTCGTGCTGCACGCTCGTAGCTTGCGAACCGTCGGGCAAAAGCAAAAATATAAATTGATGTCTATAAATGAACTATATGAAGATTATTTAGAAAAGGTAAAAAACAACTTGATATTTACGCATGATAAATACAATAGTCACGAAATATTTGTGAAGTATAGAAATATGAATGGTGGGAAGCTAAGTGAATCAGATGAATTGTTTTTGTTAGACTTATTGCCATACAAGGATAAAAGATGGTTCGTACCACATGTATTGCGCGTAGTTGATACTTTTTCGGAAAAAATGATGTATCAATTACTAGAAACAGCAATTGAAATTGAGGATCCGAGCTACAACAATAATTTTCTGAGTCAATGTGTTCGAGTATACGACCTAAAGGTCAACGAATATTTGGTTAACCGTTTCTCAAATGCTACAAAACCCGAAAAAATCGGAATTTTACGATCATTCTATTGGGTACGTTCAAGAGTTAGACATTTAATCCATCTTGATGATTCATATAATCCTGATAGTCCGAAAGAAGAGGTTTATGGTGCGAAATACATATGGAATGAGAATAGTTTTACAGATTCCGATTATTATGATGGAGTTAGTAAAAGTGATGTGCGAATGAAGCATTCAGAATTCGTTTCATATAAAGAAAAGGTGGATAAATTGTCAGAGAAGAGAACAGAAATGTTGCTCGATGAAGTAATAAAGGAAACTGATATTGAAATGAAATATCGAATCTCCTTATGTCTTCCCAAAAATCTTGAGGATTATCCATCTCCTCTAAAGGCTAAAGCAATAGAATATTTAACTGAAAAAAAGGATATTCCTGAAAACATTGTAGACTTAGTACAAATTCAAAAAATTAAAAAACCCATATTTAGAAAATTGGTTTTGTTTGTTTTCAAGATAAAGAATTGGAATAAGAGAAGAAAAGGACTTATTAGTTTAAAAGATAAATAAATGCCAATGCCTAACAAAAATTTAGCAATTTTTAATAAGCTTGGTCTCTGCTAAAGCCTAAGTCTTTATCTTTGCTAGTGCTACACCAGTGAATAAATATAGACCCAGTTAAAAAATACAAGCGTGAATAATCAAATCAAGATATATAATAAGACAAACTCAAAGAGGAAAAAGGAATTGGCATTCTTGAATAAACTAAAGGAATTGTACCCGAATTCAGTTCATATAGATGAAAATTATCGTCTTGATAATGATATTAACCCGGTTTATAATACAAATTCATTAATCACAGAATTAGAATCTTACGTCAAGATTACTGACAAAAAACGAGAAAGATGTATTCAAGAATTAAGTAAAATTCCTGAAGAACTAAGGGTGTTTGAAAATACAAGGAACATATCAGTCGATTTCACATTGGAGGAATCTAATGAATTAAAGTTTATTGAATTTCATGAACGACAGCATAGAATTGATTCAAATAAACGAAATTCAATAATTTACACAATAGATCAACAACAAATTATAATACCCAGATATTTACAAAGATTGATAAGGGATGCATGGAGATGGGAAAATCTGGACAACTTTACAATTATTTGGTGGGATTGGTTTGAGAAGAAACAAACAGAAATGAAAAGGATTGAGGAGGGAAAACATGAATTTAGCTTAGAAACTAAATTCCGAATAAGTGAAATTATGAAAAGAAATTAACACGGTGATAAACAGGAATTCAAAGAATAAAAAATTATATTGAAATTGAAGTTTTAGAAGATTGCTTAAACGGGACTTTTTTACTAATTCCTTATCATAAGGAGAATGCTGAAGAGTTGGAAGATTTAGGCGAAGAAGAAAAAAAAGAACTGAAATATTACAAATTTGAACCTGCCGAATGGAAGTTTGAGATGGCTGGGGCGATTGAAGAATTTAATGACATAAGCAGGGAATTAAGTACTGAACTCAGAAAGAACAATTATGAAAATGAATACGAAGATGAAGAAACATTTGTAGCCTTTCGGAATCGTCTTTTTAAGCTATGTATCAATGTGCTTAAAAAATTAAAAAATGAAGACTTTTTCAAAAACATTGTTGGAAAGGATATTTTTTTGACATTTACTGTTTCTGATTTCGAATTTGACAATGATGAACTCGAAAATATAATTATCGAACTGAACGATAATGATTATAAGGAAGAATATTTGAACTGGATGAAAACTTGGAATGAATAAAAGCCGATCTCATACAACAAAAGCGTAAAGCGACCATAGACTCGCTTTCTTACTTGGTGGAAGAACACTCAATAAGAACAACAGTATACCAATCTTAATTCTTTAATCATTTCCCCACATCAATTTTCAATTAATTGTATCTTTGACAAATGCGACCAGATTTCAAAAAAATAGATCCATTCACCCCTTCCCCCACTCAACAGCAAACAGAAGGACAGACCTATGACACACCAGAACAGATCACTGTAAAATCGAACTACAGTAAAACAGATCTCAAGAACGTCAAACATTTAGATTTTGCAGCAGGAATTCCGCCGTACCTCAACGGACCATATGGCAGTATGTACGCCATTCGACCTTGGACCATTCGACAATACGCCGGCTTTAGCACCGCAGAAGAAAGTAATGCATTTTACAGACGAAACCTGGCTGGTGGACAAAAAGGATTGTCAGTAGCATTCGACCTGGCAACACACCGGGGTTACGACTCCGATCACCCACGCGTAGAAGGCGATGTAGGCAAAGCAGGCGTAGCCATAGACAGTGTTGAAGACATGAAAGTCCTGTTTGACAGTATCCCACTCGATAAAATGTCCGTCTCTATGACAATGAACGGAGCAGTGATCCCGATCATGGCGTTTTATATCGTTGCCGCCGAAGAACAAGGTGTGAGTCTGGAGCAATTGAGTGGCACCATTCAAAACGATATTCTCAAGGAATTTATGGTGAGGAACACCTATATCTACCCACCAGGACCTTCCATGAATATCATCGCAGACATTTTTGAGTATACTTCTAAACACATGCCGCGCTTCAATAGTATCAGCGTTAGCGGATATCACATGCACGAAGCAGGTGCTCCTGCTGATTTAGAAATGGCTTATACCCTTGCTGACGGACTGGAATACATTCGCGCTGGCTTGAAAGTAGGACTGAAGATCGATGACTTCGCGCCTAGAATTTCCTTTTTCTGGGGCATTGGAATGAATCACTTCATGGAAATTGCTAAAATGCGTGCGGCAAGAATGCTTTGGGCTAAGATCGTGAAACAGTTTGATCCACAAAACCCCAAGTCTATGGCGCTGCGAACCCACTGTCAGACTTCTGGTTGGAGTTTAACGGAGCAGGATCCTTATAACAATATTGCCAGGACAGCCATTGAAGCAATGTCAGCAGCATTAGGTGGTACACAATCACTACATACGAATGCCTTGGATGAAGCCATTGCCTTACCTACCGATTTCTCCGCAAAGATTGCACGAGATACTCAAAAATACATGCAAGAGGAAACTGATATCACCAAAGCAGTTGATCCGTGGGCAGGATCCTATTATGTAGAACGGTTGACCCATGAACTCGTTACGCGCGCCTGGGAACTAATTGAGGAGGTAGAAGAATTAGGCGGTATGGCAAAAGCCATCGAAACAGGAATTCCCAAAATGCGTATTGAAGAAGCTGCAGCTAGAAAACAAGCTAGAATTGACAGTGGAAAAGATCAAATCGTCGGCGTAAACGTATTTCGAACGCCACCTGATGAAGAGGAGCTCTTGGATATCATGGAAGTCGATAATTCCGCAGTCCGAAAGTCACAAGTCAAGCGATTACAAGACATTAAACAAACTCGGGATACCAGTTCAGTCAGTGGCTCACTAGCAGCGCTCGAAACAGCTGCTCGCTCTGGTGACGGTAACCTGTTAGAACTTGCTGTGACCGCTGCGCGTCATCGGGCAACACTAGGAGAAATATCTATGGCGCTTGAAAATGTCTTCGGTCGCTACCAAGCAGTTACTCGTTCAATATCAGGAGTTTACTCAAAAGAAATTGCTATGGACGCACATTTTAAAGAAGCACGGCAACTCGCCAACCAATATGCTGAAATTGCAGGCCGTAGGCCACGGATTATGATCGCAAAACTGGGACAAGACGGTCACGACAGGGGCGCTAAAGTCATTGCAACTAGTTTCGCAGATCTCGGTTTCGATGTGGATATCGGACCACTATTTCAAACCCCAAAAGAAGCGGCGATGCAAGCTATTGAAAACGATGTCCATATACTCGGAATCTCATCCCTCGCTGCTGGACACAAGACATTAGTGCCTCAAGTAATCACAACGCTTTCGGAACTAAAAAGAGAGGATATCATGGTCGTCGTTGGTGGTGTGATTCCTGTTCAAGATTATGAATTTCTTTATGAACATGGAGTTATAGGCGTGTTTGGTCCAGGAACCGTTATTTCTGAAGCAGCAGCAAAAATATTGAATGTTCTTATCGAAATTTCTAATATTTAATTAAGATTAACCGGCACCAATAAATTCGAATTTCGTAAATGTGTAAAGTGATTTAAAATAGGTGGCTGTATCTGTTGGCTTGTTTGTTATTATGGAGTGATTTAATACGTATTATCTGAATGACCATGTCACAATTAGAATTAAACCGTCTTAGTTTGTTTTTAATATGAATTATTTTTAAATTTACTGTATTGAAACTCGAAATTTAGGCATTTTGTTTAACCCATTATGTCAAATTTTATACAGAAATTTTAAAAAAACCAAACGCTTGTTAAACAGAAACCTACTTACCCGCTATTCAACTAATTTTCGACAACAAAAAGGATTAGGCAAATTGTATAGAAACCATACGTATTTGCTAATGAATCTTTGATACAAAAATCGGCTATAAAATAAAGCTTCGATCGTTTAATGCTTTTATTGAAATATTGAATTCGTGATATAGTCTAATATGTAATCAGTAAACCAGAACCATGAGTTTATCTTTCTAAAGGAAAATTGTTCTAGATTAAAGTTCTAATATTTATTTTCGAAAGATAATTGAGCAGGAATTTCAAAATTAGTTTTTTTAACATATTAAACATTGATCGTGAGTATTTGTTAAAAACAACTGATAGCCAAAAACTAATAGTTATATTTTAATTTTAATGTTAATTGTTAATAGATTGATTAGTAATGTGATAAGATTAATATTTTTGCAAATAAAATAAAATACACTATATTTACAGAACTAAAATTAATTTTTAATTTTAAACCAAACAAACCAAATCCAAATGAACCTAAAATCCACACATCACAGCATCCCTATAGCATAGTAATTTCAATACTTCATTTCTGTAGAATGATAAACTATCTATCTCTTAGAGGATAGGGTAATCTCTTGTAGGAATAAGGTACCAATACATATACCCATATTTAATTTTGATATACCCAAAGTGTCAATCTTAGTTAGAAATTAAAAACCAAATTAAACCACTCATTATGAGAAGAAGAATTCAGCCTAGTGCTAACTGTTGTAGTCTAAAATCAATAAATAACTTCAATATAAATATAGTTTATAGAGCTATGTTTTTATGTTGTTTAGCCATTGTTTTAACGCTTGGAGCCATAGTAAACGTAAACGCTCAATGTCCGACTATATTTATTGACGATTTACGTGGAGTTCCTGGTTATCCAGAAGTAAACGAAGTTACTGTATGTGGTGTACCAGATACAATCTCGATTTACATCAATAACACGTCTGGACAAGTGTTGTCCTTTTCGGAGCTAACCTTAAACATCCCCGTTGGCTATGAATACGCAGGCGATTTTGGCTTTTTCGATCCCAACTATCCTGTGAACCAAGGATCTGTAGCAGATCTAAATAATCCTTCATTTACGCTACCAACGTTAGGAGCCGATAGTGTTCAAATTGTTTGGTTTACAATCACGGCAACTTGTGATATTTATACGCTTCCTTCTAGTACTGAGTTTTTCTTTGGTTCTACATTTGATTTCTTTTTTAATGATCCAGTTAATGGAGCTATTCCGTGTTCTGAAACTTGGACAGGAACAAATGACTATGGGTTATTTACACGAAGACCCTCACTTAATATTATAAGTGTAAGTCCGATTGCGGCAAACATTACAACTGCCGATTTCAGATGCTCCAATGTAACCATAAGACAAACCGGTATTGATGCTTCAATTACTGAGTTTGACTTTGGAATAGATGCTGTGCACCTTGCACCAGATTTTGCTTTATCCATTAATATAGGAGGAGTAAATGTACCATTTACCTACAACCCGGGAACTATGGAAGTGGACGCAGTTATTGGTAGCTCATATTTTACGGGTGGTACTCTAGATGAAAACGAACAGGTAGTTGTACAAGTTTGTTACGAGCAACTATTGGACTGTGCAACTACAAAAGATATTTTCGATGTCACTTACAATGCTTCCTTTGGATGTGGTGGCGCCACAGAGCCCTGCACAGATCCATCTGTAGCAGAAGGTAGTTATAGGTATGCCCCAAATTTCCAAAATACCCCACAAATAACAGGTACGAATATACAAACGCCTCAAATCTGCGGTGATAATGCAATATTTGAATTGACATTTAAGTCCAACCGGACAGATCCTTTAAGAGGTAGAATTCTAAATTTCGAAGGTGGAATTCAAATCTGTGAAGGTGACGCATTTGAAGCAGTAAGTGCCGAGATTGTTGGAGGAAGTGCTTTCGCCGCTTCAGATTTATATTTTGACGGAACCTACTTTATGGCAAGTGCACTCAACTTTACCGCTGACCCTGATGGTGCGGGTGGTCTTTCAGATACTGACGGTGATGGATTTTTTGATGATCTTCCTGGTGGTGAATCTATAACAATTAGATACGTTGCCGCTATCAAATGCCAAAGTGGTCCAATTTCTGGCTGCGCTGATATTGATTGTGAAGCCAATAGTGCTAAAATTAAAGGAGAACGTAACTGTGGGGATCCATTTAATCTCAATCGAGGCATTACACCTACTGTATTCTCTTATGGAAATATTCAAACAACCATTAACCCAGATACGATAGCAGTCGGAGCTGCTAATGTAGCTACGTTTAATTTTGGTCTCGGCAATACTGGGGAGAACAGAGTCGATGTAGAATTTTGTTATGAGTTTGGATCAAATGGTGTTACCCCATGTGGTAATAGTGATGTACATTTTGAATTAGATATTTCTGGCGACCCAAGGGTCGTAAAAGATATGCAAATTGATCCTACAACTGCTATGTACAACGGGATTCCTGTTCCAGCCTCAGACATTAGTGTCACAACGAATCACTTGGATCAAAAAACTGTTAAACTTGATGTAGGAAGCACGGTTGCAGGATTGGTATGCTATAATTTCGAAATGGTCATGGATTCTTGTCTTTGTTACCCCAGAACATATGTCTCAGGTAATTTTAGGGTCGTTGAAAACTGCAATGATTGTGCCCCTACCTGTACGCTTGTTAGAGCATGTGAAGCAGCCACCTTCTCTTCAGTGAGGAATTGTAGCTGTAGTTGTTTTATATCAGGTAGAAATTCTGAAGCCAGAAGAGCAGATTATGGATTCACTGATGCTACAATGACGACTCCAGTAGATACTTCTTTAATCTCCTCCATCGAGAAAAGACGACTCCTTCCGTGTGATTCATTATATGTCCATTCTACCTATAAAATACTAGACCCTGTGCCACTTAATGATGCACACCGAATGTACTTTTATAATTTTGGATATGCTACATCCGGAAGAGCTTATAGTCCAGGATTGGAATTACTCCCAGATTATATTCATGCTAGAATGTTAGAGTTTTCATTTGAAAAAGCTTCTAACCCTGGAATACTGGTACCCATAGATTTGAGTGCATGTAATGCAAGTGGTCAAGCTTTTCTTCAGTTTCGAGGAGGAAATTCGATTGCGGGAGCAACACTTACTACGCCGGCTAATAGTTCCGCGGATGCATTAGATAATGAAGGAGTTCACTTAATTGTGTTGGATAGAGAAACTGAATTTGCAAATGGCTCTCCTACTAATGTTTCTGGTCAGTGTTTAACTGAAATGAAAAATCAAATGGGAGGATTGGAAATTGGAGATCAAATTCATGTTAAATTCAATTTACCTCTTCAAAAAAATCCATATAAAATAGAAAATGCGGATATTGCAGCAAGACCAGATGAAGATCTTCTCATCAATCAATGGGCAGCATCATACGCCTATGTTAATGGTGTATTCACAAATTTAGGTGGTAATTGTCAAACTACTACACCTATCGAACTGCATTGTCCTGATCCATTAACAGCAGTAACTAACTTTACGGAATCCAGTTGTGGTGCTACAGTTTCACATACAATTGATGTGTCAGATAGTTTACCAGCTAGTTGGTATCCAAATGAATTTAGACCATATTACTACTTTGATTCGCTTTCAATACCCTTATACTCACCTTTTGTATTTGGTTCTAACTTGTCAGCTACTTATGCAAACGGAAATACTACGCAATTGTCGCAGCCAACTTATGACGCTACAACAATATGTGTTTTCGATCCCGTAACATCAAGCAATTGTTGTACTCCTTCTGGTGCAAGGGGACAAATGTTCTTAGATAAATCAGAATTTGAACCACTCGGTGTTGGACTAGGAGCCACCAATGATCAGGTTGTCATCTCCTACGATCTGAAAAAAATCTGCCCCGGATCAGTTCCTGAACCTCAAGATTACGAATTGGGAATAGTATATTCATTGCCTTGTAGCTTTGCATCAGGAGGATATAGATGTAACTATCATATACACCCTTCTCCTACCTTAAGCTTCTTTGTAGATAATAGTGGAAATACATATCCTGTTCCTGAGTGTAATGGTGGTGGTCCTGGGACTGCTGGTTACAATACCCTTAAATTTGATGAAAAAGATTATCACTTAGATACAATAACTGGAACGTTAAATTATATAAGTGGAGGCACCAACCCAGGCCCACTCACGTGCACAATCCAGAAAGACTTCGTTTCAGATGCCGCCGGTGCTTCAGAATTTAACACCTATGAAGTTTGTGCTGGTGCTGGAGGAGCTCATACAAATGTGGTCACGTCCATAAGTTTACCTCCAACCGTTCAATTGATTAATGTAACAACTGGTATCGGTGGTCCAGTAAACTGGACGCTAACAGGAACAGATGCAACATCCAGTACTTACTACGTGGAAACACCTGATTTGAGTACTGGTGATTGCTTTGAAATTATCATCGAAACAGAATTATTGTTCTGCCCTACGGAAGAAATGGAGACGGAAGTCTGTATCAGTACTGCTTCTGGCTGTCTTTCTCCTGAATTAACTTCTCAGTTGCTTGCAGGTGGTGGAGCTGCCTGTACTTCAGCGATGTGTTGCTATGAATATATTTCAGGCGAAGCAGAAGTTCAAAATACTTGGGAAACAAAATCACCGAAGTATGCAAACCTTTGTGATACAGTACATTTAGAGATTTTAATCAAAAATGTAAAAGAAGCAATCTTAACTGGTCTTGAAACGCAATTTGTATTGCCACCAGGATTGACCTTCGTGCCTGGAAGCTTTGAATATGTTTATCCAGGAATTTCAGGGGCTCCTGGTACATCAATGCCAGACCCAACATCAGGAGGAACTAGCCCATTTGGTCCTTCTCTAAGTATTTTTGATGCTTCAATACCACCAATATTACAAAATGGATTACCTGGTATTTTGGCACCAGCAGGAGATAATCTATTAATCTATCGTTTTATAGCTGAAACAAATTGTAATGAGTACGTTTCAAATACTCCGTTTTATGTATTAACGGAGGCGGACGATCCTTGTGAAAAACGAATCGGCTCAGGTTGGGTACCGCACCCTGGTATTATTATTAATGGTGCAGACCCTGCTGATTTTGCACAATTTGTTATCAACATGGACCCCATCGATTACTCATGTGGCGGTCCTGTTCCAGTTAGTTTTTCTGCAGTAAACTTATCGACTACTGGTGGTGTTTCAAACATGACTACAACTTGTATGACATTCCCCTCCTCACTTACTTACACTCCAGGTAGCTTTGTCTTTACTTCTCCAGGAGGATTCACGCCTACGAATGTCTCTGAAATCGTTCTCCCTGACGGAAGGACTGAAGTCTGTTTTGACATTCCAGATGGATTGTCTCCACAACAGTCATTCGCAGGTACAGTAGAATTAGAAGTAGATCCAACGGTTGAATGCGGAGAAGTCTTAGTCGAAGCGCTCATTATGTCTAAGGTAGAAACGATTGTGTGTAGTACCACTGGTGTACCATGCGATGTTTTTGTAAACAACTCAATCAACCAATATCTTGTACTTCAGGTCAATCCACCGCTCCAAATCGGAGATGTTGAAATGGTAGTACAATGTGATAGTGATCCACTATCCGCCTCTTTTGAGTATGAAGTAACAGTAGAAACAGGTACTACACCATATAGTGGTCCAGTAACAATAGAATTTGTTTATGATGTGGATCAAAATGGACAAATTGATAGTTATGACCAAATTATTTATTCAACATCAACAACAGTCGCTTTAGGGGCTGATACAATGGCTGTAATTGATGGCAATACTCCAAGGATTACTGAAGAGTTTACCTGCCCTCTACTAGTGAATTTGACAATTGATCCGAATTGTAATTGTGATTCCGATTTGTTTGAATATAATGGAACTCCAAAACCAGACTTCCTCGCTGGACTTACAGACCCATTGGTCATCTGTCCTGGAGAAACAGTTGATTTAGCAACTTGTGATGGATATTCCTTTACCTATTTGACACCCTCAAGTTTGGCTGCTCCAGTTCCTGATCAATTTGGAGTTGTCTCTCTAGGTGGGTATACCACTTCTCCGGTTGAGCTTGCTGTTACTGGTGGAACCGCAGGGTGCGATACAACCTGGATAATTGAGATCATCCAATTGGATGACTTTACGCTTGATGATGGCGCTGCTATTGTTTGTAATCTGGAATGTACTCAGCTTGATGCTGGTATTCCAGAAGAATGGATAGGTGCAGTAAGTATCAATTGGTCTCCTGGAACTTATTTGGATGATTCTACTTCTGCAACGCCAATGATTTGTAACCCAGATGCAAATATTACTTATACAATTGAAATAACGAATCCAGCGGATTGTTTACCTCAACCACCAGGCGATTTTAAAGGATCGTCTTTTAATAATAATTGTTGTATGGCTACAGCTACATTTAGCGTAACTGTTCTTTCGCCGCCAATTCCTTCTATTGTTTGTGATGCGAAATATGGTGAATGTTACTTCCCTGAAGATCCTCCAACAATTACAGTAGATCCTGGATTCTCAAACTATGACTTCTTTTATGCAAGTGTTTCAGGAGGCCCAGCAGTCCTAGTTCAATCTGGACCGAATAATGTCCATATTGCTGCCAATGTTACAGGTTACTATACAGCAACAGTAACGAATGGGATATGTCTGACTCCGTTAGATACCGTATTCAAAATGGAATTAGTTGATTGTTGTGAGATGGCAATGGATGATCCACTAGCGTTCTGTTGTATAATAACAGACTCGATGTTCCATGAATCCCCACTTGCGACTTGGGATTGTGATATGGGTGGAGTAGACAATCTAACAGAATGCTTGGAAGGTGGAGATCCAGGAGATGATGGAGACGACTGCCAAATAGCAGCGGAGCAAGGCATGGACATCTGTGCAGTGTTGGATCCGGATGAAAACGGTGTGTTTGATGACACCCACCCATGGGCGACACAAGACTGTGATGGCGGTGGAGTAAGCAACATTGATGAATGTATTGCAGGAACAGATCCAAGTGATCCAAGCGATGATCCAACGTGCCCTTGCCATGATGCAGAACTGGGTAATATAGATATATGTGCGATCCTTGCAGCGGATCCAATGAACCCAATCGGAACCTTAGATTGTGATGAAGGTGGCGTTGATAACGCAACAGAATGCGCAGAAGGCGGTGATCCACTAGATCCAGCTGACGATTGTGCTATGGCCCAAGCTGCTGGAATTGATTTATGCCAACTGTTAACCGACGAGCCTGATAATCCATTAGCAACACAAGATTGTGATGATGGAGGTGTTGACAATATTACTGAATGTAACGCTGGTGAAGATCCATTTAATCCAGCAGATGATTGCGATGCTGCATTGGCTCAAATGGTGAACATCTGTCAATTGATCAATAGTGACCCAATGCACCCTATGGCAATGCTCGATTGTGATAACGGTGGAGTTGACAACTACACAGAATGTATCAATGGCGGTGATCCAAGCGATCCTGCTGATGATTGTGAATTCGCAGGAGAAGCAGGGATTAGTATCTGTATGGTACTTGACCCTGATGGCAATGGTACTTTCGATGACACGCATCCGTGGGCAACGCTCGATTGTGATGGTGGTGGTGTTGATAACATTACAGAATGTATTACTGGAGATGATCCTTCCAACCCAAGTGACGACCCGCAATGCCCTTGCGATGAAGCAGAAGCAGGCGATTTAGATATTTGTGCGCTTCTAGCTGCTGATCCTACGAACCCAATCGGAACACTTGATTGTGATGACGGCGGAGTTGATAACGCCACAGAATGCGCCAATGGTGGTAACCCAGTTGACGCTAGTGATGATTGCGATATGTGGCAATTCACTAATATCGACCTATGTGTCTTGCTAGCGGGCGATCCTATGCACCCATTAGCCAGCGTAGACTGCGATGGCGGTGGCGTAACCAACATCGAAGAATGCGACAGTGGCGAAGATCCATTTGATCCTGCAGACGATTGTCAGTCCGCTATAGACAATGATTTAGATATCTGTGCAATCGTATTGAACGATCCAATGGGTATGATGGCAACACTCGACTGCGATAGCGGAGGAGTAGACAACATCACAGAATGTCAGAATGGCGGTGATCCAGGTGATCCAGCAGATGACTGTGACGCAGCTTCCAACTCAGGGGTGGATATTTGTATGATGCTAGATCCAGAAGGTGACGGCACTTTCGATGACACACATCCATGGGCTTCGCTAGATTGTGACGGTGGAGGCGTGAGTAATGTCGACGAATGTATAGCAGGAACGGATCCTAACGAGCCTAGTGACGACCCAACATGTGCTTGCCATGATGCAGAACAAGGAACAATCGACATCTGCACCATATTAGCCGCTGATCCAACGAATCCATTGGGAACATTAGATTGTGATGATGGAGGAATTGATAATGCGACAGAATGTGCAGAAGGCGGCGACCCATTAGATTCATCTGATGATTGTGATATTGCACAAGACGCTAATGTAGATATCTGTATGTTAATTGCAGACACTCCTAATAACCCAATGGCAACATTAGATTGTGATGGTGGTGGAGTAGATAATGCTACTGAGTGTGATAATGGAGGAGATCCATTTGATCCTAATGATGATTGTATGGCAGCCATTGCTGGTGATGTCAATATTTGTGTCGTCGTACTAGCAGATCCAACTGGACCATTGGCTACGGCAGATTGTGATAAAGGTGGAGTCGATAACATTACCGAATGCGAAAATGGAGGAGACCCAAGTGATCCAGATGATGATTGTGAATATGCAGGAGCAGCTGGAATTGATATCTGCGCAATGCTCGATCCTGATGGAGACGGCACCTTCGACACAACACACCCATGGGCTACCCTGGACTGTGACAAAGGTGGAATCGACAATATTACGGAATGTATAACTGGAGATGATCCTAGTAACCCAAGCGATGATCCTCAATGTCCTTGCGATGAAGCAATGGCGGGTACACTAGATATATGTGCACTATTAGCTGCAGATCCAACAAATCCGATCGGAACACTTGACTGTGATGAAGGTGGAGTTGACAATGCAACCGAATGCGCAAACAATGGTGATCCCTTAGACGATGCAGATGATTGTGATTTGTGGCAATTTACTGGTCTCGACTTATGTGTCCTCTTAGCAGGTGATCCTGATCATCCATTGGCAAATGTCGATTGTGATGGTGGTGGTGTTGACAACATAACTGAATGTTCAAACGGAGAAGACCCATTTGACCCAACAGACGACTGTCAGGCAGCTATAGATGATGGTATCGACATCTGCGCAATTGTACTCAACGATCCTAATGGAATGATGGCAACTCAGGACTGTGATAACGGTGGAGTTGACAACATTACTGAATGTCAGAACGGAGGAGATCCAACCGATGAAACGGATGACTGTGACGCAGCATCAAACGCTGGAATGGATATCTGCGGAATGCTGGATCCTGATGGTAATGGTGTATTCGATATGACTCATCCTTGGGCAAGCTTAGACTGCGACGGTGGTGGCGTTTCTAATGTTGATGAATGCATCGCTGGAACCGATCCTAACGATCCTGCAGATGATCCAACTTGTGCTTGTCACGATGCTGAAATGGGTAACATCGATATCTGTGCAATCCTAGATGCAGATCCTACAAACCCTCTAGCCACATTAGACTGTGACGAAGGAGGAGTAGACAACGCAACAGAGTGCGCAGAAGGAAATGATCCATTAGACTCTGCAGACGATTGTGATCTTGTAAATGACGGTACAGTAGACGTTTGTGCTATATTAACTATGGACCCTTCAAACCCACTAAGTACATTAGATTGTGATGGAGGGGGAGTTGTTAATGAAGATGAATGTAATAATGGTGGTGATCCAAGTAATCCCGCCGATGATTGCACCATAGCAATAGCAGCTGGTGTAGACATTTGTGCCATAGTGCTTAATGATCCAACAGGACCATTAGCAATGGCGGACTGTGATAGTGGTGGTGTCAACAACTATGATGAATGTATCAACGGAGGTGATCCAAGCGATCCAGCTGACGACTGTGAAGTAGCAGCGGATATGGAAATGGATATCTGTGCAATTTTAGATGCTGATCCAACTAATCCTTGGGCGACCTTGGATTGCGACGGTGGAGGAGTCATCAACATCGATGAATGTATCGCAGGTACCGATCCAAGTAATCCTAGTGATGATCCAACTTGTGAATGTCATGATGCTGAAGCAGGAAACATAGATATCTGTGCCATCCTTACTATTGATCCAGACGCCGCAATTGGAGACTTAGATTGCGATAATGGTGGTGCAACTAACGCTGAAGAATGTGCAGCTGGTGGTGACCCATTAGACCCTGCAGACGATTGTGATGTTATGGAAGCATCAGGTATAAATATTTGCTTGTTGTTCAGTGGTGATCCAAATCATCCATTAGCAACAGCAGATTGTGATGGAGGAGGAGTCACCAACATTGATGAGTGTCAGAGTGGTGAAGATCCATTCGATCCTGCCGATGACTGTCAGGCTGCTATTGATGGAGCAATAGATATTTGTCTACTAATTGGTGCAGATCCGAACCATCCACTAGCAACACTGGATTGTGATAATGGTGGAGCGAATAACTATGATGAGTGTTCAAATGGGGGAGATCCAAGTGATCCTGTAGACGACTGCGATGTAGCAGCAAATACAGGAGCTGACATTTGTGCAGTAATTAATGGCGATCCAACACACCCATGGGCAACCTTAGACTGTGACGATGGTGGAGTCAGCAATGAAGATGAATGTGCAGCCGGCGATGATCCTTCTGATCCAGGTGATGACAATAACTGCAGAGATCTATGTCTGGAAGCAGAAGCTGATGGAACTGATATTTGTGCATTACTTACAACAAATCCAACCCACCCACTATCCACATTGGATTGTGATAACGGAGGAATGGATAATGAAACGGAATGTGCCAACGGTGGTGATCCAAATGATCCTGCTGATGACTGTGATATAGCAGATCAAGCAGGCATTAATATCTGTGTCCTGATCTTAATTGATCCTAATCATCCAATGGCATCGCAAGATTGTGACGGTGGTGGTGTTTTGAATGTAGATGAATGTAGCACAGGTGAAGATCCATTTGATCCAGCCGACGATTGTAAGTCAGCAATTGATGCTGGATTAGATATCTGCGCGATGATTGGATGGAATGTAAATCACCCATTAGCCACAGCAGATTGTGACGATGGTGGAGTGGATAACTATACAGAATGTCAGAACGGTCATGATCCTATAGATCCTGCCGATGACTGTGAAGCAGCAGTTGATGGAGAGGTTGATATATGTGCAATTCTAACAGCAAATCCAACACATCCAATGTCAACAATGGATTGTGATAACGGAGGCGTAGATAATCAGACGGAGTGTAACAGTGGAGAAGATCCATTGGATCCTGCGGATGATTGTCAGACAATAATAGATGAGAACATCGACCTTTGTGCATTGATCAATGCTGATCCCAATCACCCACTAGCAACAGCAGATTGTGATAACGGTGGTGCGATGAACATCAAGGAATGTTACCATGGTCAGGATCCACTTGATCCATCAGACGATTGTCAAACCATCCTTGATGCTGAAATGGACATCTGTGCAATTGTATTAGCAGATCCTGGACATCCTCTAGCAACACAGGATTGTGATAATGGCGGAATCATCAACATTATTGAATGTAATAATGGCGATGATCCTACAGATCCAAGTGATGACTTCTTCTGTACTGCAAACGATCCTTGTGATGAGTTAGACCCAACTGATGATATCTGTACAATCTTGGCTGCTGATCCGACCAATCCATTAGGAACAGCGGATTGTGATAAAGGTGGTCTAGATAATCAGACAGAATGTGCCAATGGAGGCGATCCAAATGATCCTGATGATGAGTGCGCAATTGCTATCGCCGGTGGCGTTGATCTTTGTGCAGTGATTGCAGGGAATCCAAATCACCCAATGGCAACACTGGATTGTGATGAAGGTGGCGTAATTAACATTGAGGAATGTTATACTGGTGAAGATCCAATCGATCCTTCAGATGATTGTGATGCAGTCATAAAGAGTGATAATGTTGATTTATGTGATATCCTAATTAATCCTGACGGAACTTATCATCCAATGGCAACAATGGATTGTGATAATGGCGGAGTACCAAACATCAATGAGTGTCTGTTCGGTTATAATCCTGAAGATGCCTCAGATGAATGCGAAGCAGCCTTAGGTTGTGGATTAGACGTCTGTGTATTGATTGGTGGTGATCCAAATCATCCGTTAGCTGATCTAGACTGTGATGGTGGCGGTGTACCAAATATTCTCGAATGCGAGAATGGTGGTGATCCAGGAGATCCTAGTGATGATTGTCAGGTAGCAATAATCGGAGAGCTAAATATCTGTGCGATTATATGCGGCGATCCGAATCATCCATTAGCCACATTGGATTGTGACGGTGGTGGGATGCCGAATCATGTCGAATGTACACAAGGAACCAATCCTGGCGATCCTGCAGATGATTGTAATGCTGCAGTAGCTACAGGGATTGATATCTGTACATTAATCGCTCTAGATCCATCAAGTCCTTACGCAGCTGAAGATTGTGATAATGGAGGAATTGATAACGGAACAGAGTGTGCGAATGGCGGTGATCCAGCTGATCCAACAGATGATTGTCTTGCAGCAATAGCAACAGGAGAAGATATCTGTGCGATCATCAATGGTGATGCAACACATCCAATGGCTAGCCTCGATTGTGATAATGGAGGAATTGACAACTTTACAGAATGCTCAATTGGAACAGATCCTTCCGAATCAACAGATGATTGTTCTGCAGCGAAAGCAGCCGCAATCAATATCTGTATCTTGATTAACTGGGATCCAGCCCATCCATTAGCACAGCTAGACTGCGATAACGGAGGTGTAACAAACATTATTGAATGTTCTCATGGTGAAGATCCTTGCGATCCTCTAGACGACTGTGGTGCAGCCGCAGAAGAAGGAGTGGATATTTGTGCAATACTTGCAGCAAATCCAACACACCCGTGGGCAAGCTTAGACTGTGACCGTGGTGGTGTGGACAATGCTACTGAATGTGCAAATGCAGGGGATCCAACCGATCCAATCGACGACCAAAACTGTACACCAAGTTTATGTGAACAGGCGCAGGACGGAACAATCGATATCTGCGCAATGTTAGTAAGTAACCCAGCAGATCCAATTGGATCACTTGACTGTGACGGTGGTGGTATATCAAATGCTATCGAATGTAACACAGGCTCAGATCCATTAGTAGCAGGGGACGATTGTGCTACAGCAGCAACTGCTAATATTGATATCTGTACTATGATTACCTTGAATCCATCAAGTCCATTAGCAACACTTGATTGTGATGGTGGTGGAGTGATGAACGCAGTAGAGTGCGCAAGTGGAGAAGATCCGTTTGATTCATCAGATGATTGTCAATCAGCTATTGACGCAGGTATTAACATCTGTCAGTTGATTAACTTCGATCCAAATCACCCTCTGGCAAGTCTTGACTGTGATGCTGGTGGAATTGACAATATTACTGAATGTAACTCTGGAGGTGATCCTAGCGTCACAAGTGACGATGTGTTTAATATTTGTATTACTGCAGTGGACGGGAATGCTGATATCTGTGCACTGTTGAGCGCAGATCCAAATCACCCAATTGGTGCAGCCGATTGTGATAACGGTGGCGTAACAAACTTGGAAGAGTGTCAAAACAATAATGATCCAACTGATGGGTTAGATGATTGTCCTGACTTAACTCCAATTACAACGATTCTTCCAGGTAACATTGCTGGAGTAAGTGGAATCGGAGTGGCTGTTGAAATCACTGAGTTGAATGGTATCGATACAGACGGATCCGGAATCTTCATAAGAATTCCGTCTGATCCGAGATTAACATTTGTATGGGATCCATCTTTAACAAGTGTGGCATTGACACCAGTTAACAATACGAATTGGACTTATCTTGGAAACAATGGAGTGGTGCATACCTTCAAATACAACGGCACTGGTCTTGTAATCACAGGTGGACAAACTGAAGCATTTGGCTTCCAATCTACCTATGACCCACAAGCAACAGATGGACAAACCACAGTTACAGCATCAATCGTGCCTTTTGGGGGAGGAGAATGCAACATCCTTAACGATACTGATTCTGAGCGTCTGGTATACTTCGAATAATATGATAATTAGTTTTTATAAAGGGCTGTTCTTCATTGAACAGCCCTTTTTTATTAAGATAAATTTCCAATTTCATAATGCGGGTTAAATTGTTTTGGATGGGATTTTAGTCCTGAATATGAAGAAGGCTGATTTTTCTTTGGGGTCATACCTCATACTTCGGCACCGGGCTGTCCGTTCTTATGTGCTCGTTGCACTCCGCGCATACCACTTCCATCCCTTGCCCATGGCAGATTATTTGAAGACGTGACTGTTGATCTGAGTTCTAGGTTAAAAGTTTTATTAGACCGTTTGTTTTCTGACAGTTTAATGACTTGGTTTAGAAATAATTAGCTATACACTCTCAGTGTTCTTAAGTTATGAATGAATGAAATTTATTTATATTGAATTATCAGAATAGATCAATTTTATTTTATTAACTTTAAGTAAACCAACTAAAATTAAACCTATACAACTAACTTTTTGAGTATACCTCCTATCAATCCTATCTTAATTCCTTTCTTCCTAGAAAGGTATTCGGGGTATGTATAAATGTTAGTGCATAGAGTTGATGTAAATTGACTTAAACTTACCAAACGATGAAGAAATGTTTCCCTTTACTTACCTTAAGTTTGTTACTTATTTATCAAATCGGATTTAGTCAAGCGCCTCCAAATGATCTGTGTACAACAGCGGAGATATTACCAGTATATTCTATTGCATGTGGTGGTTGGACAATAGGTAATAACACTGGAGCTACAAATTCTGGCGAGTTGCCTACTCCAACTTGTGGCAGTTACCAAGGAGGAGATTTTTGGTATGAAATCACGATTCCAGCTCCCGGCAACATTTCATTTAATTATCAAAATCTAAATTGGTCAAGCCCTGGAGGTGCTCTATATTCTGGGACTTGCGGGAATTTAATACAAGTAAACTGTACACAATTTATATCAGGATGGCCTTTTGTATTTACCAACTTGACCCCTGGTGTTTATTACCTTCGAATTTGGGATTTTGGAAATAATCAATTCGGAACGATTGATCTCTGTGCAACAACTCCACCTCCACCTCCTACAAATGATAACTGTGCTATTGCAGAACCCGCAACAGTCAATCCTGATCAATTATGCGCTGTTACTGTTTCTGGAACAACTCATGATGCTACCTTATCTATCAGTATCAGGCGGCACACCAGGTTATAGTTACCTCTGGAATAATGGAGCAACTTCGGCAACAGCTACTGGATTATTTGCGGGTATGTATACTGTTACGGTTATGGATATGAATGGTTGTTCAATAGTAGAAACGATTGAAGTTCCAGAATCGTCAGTTCCAGGCTTATTTGTATTTATTAATACAGATGAAGTCAGTTGTGGTGGTGTGACAGATGGATCTGCTACCGTTACCCCATCTTACGGCACAATGCCTTATACCTACCAATGGGATGCTATGGCAGGTAATCAAACAACTCCAACGGCTACAGGTCTCGCAATTGGTACTTACATGGTTACCGTTACAGACAGTAATGGTTGCTCTTTGGCTGATGGTGTCCTGATCAATGAGATGCCTTGCGATCCTTGTTTCTTAGCTGTAACAAACAATCTAGATATTTGCGCAATACTATTGCCTGATCCTAATGATCCATTAGCAAACATCGACTGTGATGGTGACGGGGTTGTCAATATGACGGAATGCAATGACAAGACCGATCCTCTAGATCCTTGTTCATTCGAAGATGGAAGTGTCACCGAACCAGTAACAGCGAATCAATCTGATTGCCTCAATCTTTGTGCAGATATTACTGTGATAACGACACTTATACCAGGTAATATTTCAGGGCTGTCTGCAATTTCTGTTCGAATTGATGTCACTGAGTTGAATGATGTTGATGCTGGTCCTTCTCCAATTACGGTGAGAATGCCTTCTGACCCGAGATTGACATTTACTTGGGATGTGGTGACCAATCCGAACTGGAACTATGGCGGTGATAACGGTCTCTTCCATACCTTCAACTACAACGGGAATAGTGGAATGCTTATAGGAGGAACAACAGAGTCAATTTTCATTGCGCTTTCTGATGGTTTGTATGATCCCCAAGGTACAGATGGTTCAACCACTATTACTGCGAGTGTAGTACCATATAGTGGCGGAGAATGTACTTTGACCAATAATGTTGATGCAGAGACTTTGATCTACTTCAAGTAAATGAAAACACAATAATTACTCGAAAAAGGCCGTCTGATTTCAAATGACCTTTTTTGATTACTGGGAAGTGGTGTATTGAAATAGATTTTAAGGGGCCTTCCCTCCATTCTGCAGTAGATGATGCAACAACATTGCATCATCTACTACTGCATTTCGGGCCGGGCTGTCCAGTACTCTCTGCGCTCACCACACTGGCATTCGCCAGTGTTGCTCGCTTGTTCAAACAACACTTCCCATCCCTAGTCCAATGCAATAGATTGAGGCGGGAAGTGTTGTCTGTTGTTTGAATTGTGAAGTTTGAGCCCTGCCTTCCGTTGCGCAGCAGGCAGGACTTAAAGTGCGGTATCTACTCTGACTGATGCCGTACCTACAGGACTCGAAACTTCCTAATTCAAAGAATCTAGTGATTAGCCAAACTTGAAATGACTATACTAGCACATCTCCAATAATATCAACCGCGGGCTAGTGATGGGAAGTGCGGATCGCCGCCCGGTTGTTTGAATGTAGCAATGAAGCATAGCGGAATTGCGGAAAGAGTGCTGGACAGCACGACCCGTAGGGAAGCCCCAAATTATAAAAAACAAAAAAGTGAACAGTGACGAGAAAGACAAATAATAAGTTTAAATCATACGTAACTAAAATTATAGTTAAATATAAATTTGATAGGTGTTTTGCAACCGATTTAGCAGATGATTTTGTACATTTACCAAACAGAAAAAACTAAATCTTCAATATTATAATCAAAATTGATATGAGAATTCTTAATTCTATTTGTACCCTATCCCTATGTTTGCTATTTGCAGCAGGCCTTTTTGCAAATAATTTGCAAATTTCTAGTGTGAATTTATCCAATGACTCTACCATTACCTTCAATATTAGTTGGGAGAATAGTTGGAGGGTCAGCGTAGTCCCTCAAAATCATGATGCGTCTTGGATATTTATTAAGAAAAGAGATTGTGCTTCCGGGCAATGGTCGCACGTCGATTTGTCAAGTACCTTAAGTGACCACACTGCTGCGACTCCCCTAGAAGTTTATCTGGACGGTAAAGATGTCAGTGCCGAAGCGAAAGGCTTATTTTTAAGAAGAAGTACTGATGGGGTTGGTAATATTATAAATGTAGCTGTCTCGGTTCGAATTAAAAATCTCGGTCCTGCAGATTATGACTTCAAGGTCTATGGGATTGAAATGGTGCAAATACCGCAAGATAGTTTTTATCTAGGTGATGGAAATGGTGGGGGAACCTACAGAAATGGATCTTCGACCGCTCCATATTATGTCACCTCTGAGAACGCTATAGCTGTTGCTAATACAGTTGGAAAATTATATACCGCTTCGAGTACAAATTTTCGTCCTGTATCCCTCCCAGCTGCCTTTCCAAAGGGATATGCTGAAATTTATTCCATGAAATATGAAATTACTCAAGGCCAATATGTTGACTTCTTTAACTCTTTAAATGCAGATCAGGCTCCTATTAGATATATGAATGTCACCACCAACAGGCACAATATAAGTGGTGTATGGCCTGTTGTCACTAATACTCTTCCGCATAGAGCAATGGGCTTTCTAGGATGGGCAGATTATTTGGCCTTTTTGGATTGGTCTGCACTAAGACCAATGACAGATCTTGAATTTGAAAAAATATGCAGAGGGCCTATTTATCCTGTTAAAAGTGAGCTTGCTTGGGGTACAACACTTTACACTAGAGCAGCTACACTAATAAGTGATGGTACTCCAAACGAATCAGTTACTGATATGATCACTCCCGGCTCAGGTATAGCAAGTATAGGAGGGGCTACTGGAGGAGTCCAAGGTTCTTTACGTTCTGGATTTGCTGCTAAAACTGCCACTTCAAGACTAGAAGCGGGCGCAACCTATTATGGGGTGATGGAAATGACTGGTAATGTATACGAACAGGTTATATCAACTACAACCACTACAGGGGTTGCTTTTACTGGTATGGTAGGGGATGGGGAAATTTCAACAACCCCTTCACCTGGGTATGCAAATGTTCCCTTCTGGCCCAGTAAAACTGCAAGTACTGTTGCCACTAGCGGTGCAGTTGGAAAGGCACTAAGGGGAGGAGGTTGGGCAGGAGCCTTGAGCACTGGTGGAATCTCCAATCGAACTTACGCAACCTATCATTTCGCTACGCGAATCAATACAATGGGAGGAAGAGGGGTAAGATAACTAATGCCTAAAATGAATATTATGAAATTGCTTATTTTAAGCATATCTATAGTTGTCTTTAGTAGTACTATTTCATTGGCACAGGGCCCTTTCTCTGGAGGGGGTGGTTCTGGTGCGGTAGTGGTTACACTAATGGGGAAAGATACATGTGTTAATTTTTTTAGTGGAGGGCCTGCTTCTGGATATTCCAGTGATTTTTATGATAACCCAGCAGCTTGTCCAACTTATTTTGGAGATACCCTTGGTTCTGGGTATGCTAGTGGTTTTTATGATAATCCAGAAGCTTGTCCTTCTTTTTATGGAGATACTATAGGCTCCGGATATACAAGTAACTTTTATAAAAACCCAGAATCATGCCCATCTTACTTTGCTTCCGCAAATGGAGGTAGTGGTTATGATACCAGAACTTATTCAGAGGACGATCCTGCAGGGGAATGTTACACCATATCTGATCCACCGGTTTGTGTGCTTAGCGTAAGTTCAAACGCAACAGCTGTTACGTGTAATGGCGCTGCAGATGGTACTGCTTCCGTATCTGTAACAGGCGGAACTCCTGTATACACCTACAGTTGGGATAATGGAATGACTACGTCTGTAATATCTGGCCTAACGGCAGGAACATACATAGTAAGCATTACAGATTCAACTGGGTGTATTGTGCTTGACACAGTTCAAGTCTCACAACCATCGAGTCTTAGTGTTAGTTCCAGCTCAACAGGTGTTACTTGTAATAATTTAGCAAATGGAACAGCTTCTGTTTCCGTAGCAGGAGGTACACCAGGCTATATGTATAATTGGAACGCTAACGCTAATGGACAAACAACAGCTACAGCTACTGGTTTAACAGCAGGAACATACACAGTAAGCATCACAGATATGAATGGTTGTTTACGGGTCGCAACTGTGCAAGTCGCACAACCACCAAGTCTTAGCGTTAGTTCCAGCGCAACAGGTGTTTCTTGTAATGGTTTAGCAGACGGAACTGCTTCAGTTTCCGTATTAGGAGGGACACCAGGCTATATGTATAATTGGAACGCTAATGGACAAACAACCGCCACAGCTACTGGTTTAACAGCAGGAACATACACAGTAAGCATCACAGATATGAATGGTTGTTTATTTGTCGAAACAGTCCAAGTCTCACAACCATCAAGTCTTAGCGTTAGTTCAAGCGCAACAGGTATTACTTGCAACGGTGCAGCAGACGGAACTGCTACAGTCTTTGTATCAGGCGGAACACCAGGGTATACATATAATTGGGACGCTAACGCTAACGGACAAACAACCGCCACAGCATCAGGCTTAACACCCGGAACATACGCTGTTACGATTACAGATACGAATGGTTGTATGCTTGTACTAAACACAATACAAATCACAACACCAGTTTCACTAGAAGCTAGTGTATCCATTATATCAGCTGCTAGTTGTAATGGCTTTAGCGATGGTTCAGCGACCGTAACAGTATCAGGGGGTTCACCAGTCTACACCTATCTATGGGATAACGGAGAAACAACAGCAACAGCAATAGGCTTATCAGCAGGCACACACTCGGTTACGGTTACAGATATGAATGGCTGTATAATTGTCCTAAACACAGCACCAATAACACAACCAATGATGTTGAGTGCTAGCATTACTTCTAAATCCCCTGCTAGCTGTAATGGCTTAAGCGATGGCTCATCGACAGTAATGGCATTAGGCGGCACACCAATCTACACTTACGTCTGGGACAACGGAGAAACAACAGAAACAGCCACAGGCTTATCAGCCGGCACACACTCGGTAACGATCACAGATATGAACGGTTGTATCCTTGTACTGAACACTGTTCTAGTCACAGAACCAGCTAAATTGGAAGCTAGTGTAACTGCTACCTCCGCTGCTAGCTGTAATGGCGCAAGCGATGGCTCAGCAACCGTGATGGTGTCAGGTGGAACACCAGTCTTCACTTATCTTTGGGATAACGGAGAAACAACAGCAACAGCAATAGGCTTATCAGCTGGAACACACTCGGTAACGATCACAGATATGAACGGTTGTATGCTTGTACTGAATACAGTTTTAATCACTGGACCAGCTAAATTGGA
>ENA-ORXR01001326-ORXR01001326.1-marine-metagenome-genome-assembly--contig:-NODE-1326-length-26534-cov-5.643195_pt1 | contig 26534 bp, 22 predicted proteins | sample MGYA00237866_ERZ511479 | MGnify/ENA metagenome assembly ERZ511479 | reverse complement strand
AACTAATTTATAGTTTTTATAGAAAACATATTATCTATCTAATTCCCATAAATACGGGGAATTCTGTGCGAACCCGTACCAGCGACCGTTCATCCGCGCGAATTCCGCGCGGCCCTGACACTCAGTTTTAAGAAACGCCGAAAAGTGGGGTTCTAGCTCCGATCAACTGCAGCTCAGCGGAAGTGGGAGTAGGACGTCTCGGCTGCGAAGTGAGCCTCAAGCGAAACGCCCTCGTGCGAGTCGGTTGGCCCGGAAGTCCCAACCCTACCTCCGCTCAACTGCTACCCAGCAAGAGGTAGGGTCAGACTTCTCGGCCTGCCGAAGTGAGCCTCAGCGAAACGCCGCTCATGCGAACGGTGAGCCCGGAGGTCTCAGCCCTACCTCCGCGGGAAGTCTATCATTTCGGGAAGACCAAGCGTCCCGGCCTACCTAAGTCGAAAGCGAAACGCCTAAACCGAGTCAGTGGCCCCGAAAGTCCAGGCAACCTGCGTTCACTTTTCCCATCAAAACCAACCGAGTCGTTTTTTAAACCGCGCAAACAAAAAAAGCCGACCGGGTCTCCCCGGTCGGCCATGCACTCTTCTCAGCAACTTCCCCTGCAAGTCAGGCAGCAGGCAAAGTGGTAATCATCATCAGTTATTTCGTGTTTGGTGTCCCTCCGCTACCGCCTTTCGGTCGGCACGTAAAAATTAGTTCGTTGCGACGTCGCTAATTGAGACCCACACAAAAAACTTCATGGCTCCACGAACTCGGAAAGCCGAGATCGGGGCGTTGAAGTTGATTTGTCGTTAAGTTCATCAGCAAGTCAGGTTAATCAGTCAGTGGTGACACCATATCCAGGCTCATGCTAATTTCAACACTTAATATAATTATTATAACAATGTATTTCCGCAATTTTGGCACTCAAATTGTATGAAACCGCAATTCCTGCGATCAATAAACATTGACGACACAACATCTTGTGGTTTAACCTCCGAATTCGATGAAGTGCGCCAAATGCGGACAGGCCGAAGACAAGGTCATTGATTCCCGTACCTCCAAGGACGGCTTTTCAATCCGTCGTCGCCGCGAGTGTCTAAATTGCTCATACAGGTTCACCACCTACGAGCAGCTGGAACAAACCACGCTTCTGATCGCCAAGCGCTCGGGAATTCGCGAGCCGTTTGATCGCGGCAAACTCCTTCAAGGCTTCTTCAAAGCATGTGAGAAGCGTCCAGTCGGACTCCATGTCATTGAGCAAGCAGTCGATGAGATCATTGGCGAGCTTCGCGCGGAAGGATTGCGTGAAGTTCCGACGAATACCATCGGGGCCATGGTGATGAACAAACTTCGTGGCATCGACCACGTAGCCTACGTCCGTTTTGCCTCGGTTTACCGCGAGTTTGAGGATGTCGGTGAATTCATCGATGAGATCCAATCGCTTGGTGGCAAGGAAACGAAGAAAGATCAACCCCCTCCACTGAGTAGGGACATCCATCAATCCGACCTTTTTTAACGAAAAGAACCATCATGGTCTGTGTTCATGGAAATCTGCCTCTCCTCCAACTCGGTAAATACGATGTTGGGGGTTATGATCGACACTGGCTGCGAACCGAAATTCGGACAGCCGCTCGAAACGTTGGACTGCACAATGCCGACTTCGCGGATGACGTAGCAGCCTCCATTCTCGGCTTCCTTGAATTCCACTGGGAGGGGATGGCAATCGATCTGAAGGAAATGGAGAACCGAGTTTGCGACTGCCTTCGAGCCATCGGGCGCCCCGAAGTCGCGGATTCTTTTCAGTTGGCTCCACCTCCAGTTCATATCCAACTCGAAGAACTTGCTGCCCGCGCAGGTGTCGGGTTCGAACTTGGATTTTTCCGCCTCATTGAGACCCGAATTGATTCGGTCTTAACGCCAACCGTGCGGAAGATTAAAATCTCTGGAGTAGCCAAAGCCTTGGCTGTCTTAGGAAATGGCGACTGCTCGGGCGAAGCTCACTACCGCTCCATTGAAAGCGAAAGCCAGCGTAGCGAAATCATTCACTTCGTTGAGGCTGCAATCGCCCGTAGAGCAAGTGAAGTGACTGAGTTACGGATCACCTTATTGACTTAAAGCCGATGTCCGAATCTGAGAAGACCCTGTTTGAAAAAATCGCGGATCGTGAAATCCCGGCGGATATCATCTACGAAGACGAAGTCTGCTTCGCTTTCCGCGATATCGAACCACAGGCCCCCGAACATGTCCTTGTCGTTCCTCGCAAACCAATTCGGAATGCAGCCTCGGCCTCCTCTGAAGACAAAGAAATTCTCGGCCACCTGATTTTAGCGACCCAGAAAGTCGCGGATATCCTGAGTATCCGTCGTGACGATGCAGGCTACCGCATCGTCATGAACAACGGCCCTGATGGCGGAGAAGCCGTCCCGCATCTCCACGTGCACGTCCTCGGTGGCCGGAAAATGACTTGGCCTCCTGGGTAGTCGGGAAGTCTACCGGACAGGATGGGCTTGTGGTATCAATTGGTCGGTCAGGCGCGCAACCGCGCTTGCCGGTCTCGGGATCGACTCAGATAACGGAGACCGCCCGCCATTGACGATGCGACTCGTGGTGGTAGAAGCTCCTCCCATCGTCATAGAGATAGTCCTCTCTCCGACTTCGTGAGCGTCAGTCGGGGCGCTGACGTAGGAGGGAGTTCACGACCGATAGAGGAGGAGGTTGGTCATTTCATTATTTTCATTCGGGGCGACAAAAGGTCTGCATCCATCGGAAGTGAGAGAACACTCACGATCGTCAGAAACTTTGTCATCCAAAATGCTATCTTGAGGTATCACCTCGTGAAATAGATTCTTTGGCAACTTCGCGGATCAACACTCGACAAGTATCGGCGCAGCCGTATTTCCTTATGGATGGGACTCGACTCCGTAGAACTCGTCATCGCGGTCGAGGAGGAATTTGGAATTCTCATCTCCGACCGCGAAGCTGAACGCCTGAAGACCGTTGGAGATCTTGTGAAGTTTGTTGATCAGGCTCTGCGCAATGAAGGGGTTCGGGGTCAAGGCATCGAGACTGCGCTCGATGAAGAATGTCAGCGTCTGTTCGGCATAGGCTATGACCGCGCTCCCAGGAACAAGCCGCTGAACGAATTGCATGAAGCCGGACGACTCTCCATAGATGGTATGAATTGGTGTGCTTTGGGGCTTTCCCAACCACAGCGACCGCGTTGGCTGAAGCGTGCGATATTCGGCGCAGGTTTAGCAGCTGGATTCGGCAGTGTCGTGGTGTGGCCAGAAAACTGGGTTGTTTTGTTTCCGTCGATTTGTATCGCAGTTTGGGGATTACTTGTCGCTGCGACAGTGAGATCTCTGCGGTTCGACGATGGGTCATTGACCTACGATGAGTTGGTTGAACGACGCGCCATCCAGCACTCTAAGGTTTTGGTATCCTATCCTACCGAGGCTACGATTTTCGACAAAGTCCGCGACATTGTCATGGATCAACTGTCGGTGAAGCGAGAGCAAGTCACGCGGGAGTCGCGGTTCATTGAAGATCTCGGTGTCGGCTGAATGACCGACCGAAAAAGCCGAGCGGGACTGGCTTTTCTTTCGCCACCACTTTCGGGATCAGCACCACAGTTTCACCGTCGGCTTTCCAAGGCAACCCCGACAGATCGGCGATATCTATTCAGCACCGCCTTTGATTGCGCGCTTCTTCATCTTAGCCCGCAATTCTTCCAATCGATTTTCGTCTTCGGGATGTGGCTTTGGTTCTTCCACCCATTTGCGATCCTTAAAGCCATCGGAGCGATATTCACCAGCCACGGCTCCAGAGGCATCATAGACCCGAATATGAATTCCTTTCACCTCGCCTTTGGTCTCACTATCACTTCTCCAAATTCCAAATCTCTGAGTCCGTTCCGAACTCGCTACCGAAGCTGCGTCTGTGGTGAACTCGATCTTACCACTCGATTTCACGGTGTCGGCGACTTTATATTCACCGCCGACAAAACCCTGAAATTCTTGGTCTCCCCTCCAGTCACTCGAAGCTTCATAGTTGGTCAGAATCTGGTAGCGAACGACCAAACCCGTGAGTGCTACGCGGGCCTGATTGACGATTTCGACCTCATAGGCGTATTCAGAAACCTTTCTATTCTCTTTCTTCTCCCCACCGACTCGGTCGCGCTTCGCATCGAACCGGAAATTATAACTGACTTTTGGCGGATTCTTCTTCATCCACTCACGAATGAACTTCTGATCAGCCTCAGAAAATGATGACAATGAGGCGCCTGTTAACTCTTTTCCAGCCTCTGTTCGGAGATTGACGGTCGCACCTGACCCATCGTGACTGACGAGTTCGAAACGTTTGGTATTACCTCGGATATCCGTGAAATCACGAAGCTCCGCGAAGGCAGGCGTGATGCTGAGGACTCCAGCAAACAAGCCGATTAATACAAGGGGAAAACAACTTTTCATAACTATACAACGCCCAGAAAGCGAAAAAGTTGCAATAGTCGCTTGGGTCTAAACCAAATCAACGATCGACCCGAAATCAGGATCGGCAAGTCGGCGGTATGTCCGAATGGCAAAACCGTCGGTCATCGCGCTAATGTGATCACAGACAAGACGAGCTCGTATCGCTTCGTCGGGCTGCCCAAGAATCCGATTCTCCAGAGCTTCGGGAAGCAATCGCAGGCGGTGATCTGCGACTTGAGTGATGTATCTGTCGGACAGAACACCGAACATCGACTGCAGAATTCGGGACGCTTTGAAATCCAGTTGCTGGAGCTGCGGCGACCGGAACACCAAGTCCACGGACATCTTCTTCATGACCTTCGCCTCGGCGGCAAGATCGGGATCGATGGCTAGACAGAACCTGTGTCGGTTGGTTTCGTGAGACATGAAATTGGTATCCTCAGTCAGGGAAACCGCGCGAAGAAACTGGCCAACCTTCTTCCCGATTCGAGCTTCGATCCGATCATCGCGGATCGCCTTGGCAACCTCGGTAACAACTGCAGCTCCAGCCTCGTTCAACTCAGCGCCCTCGGCCCATCGCTCAACGCGATCGGATGTCAGAAAACCGGCGTGAACTCCATCAGCGACATCATTCAATGAGTAAGCCGTATCATCCGCCCAATCCATGATCTGGCATTCGACTGACCGGAAACTATCACGCTCATCTCCCGGCGGAAACTCTGCTGGGAATGCGTTCCCACCGAGCACGAAATCGATATAGCGATCTTGTTCTGTATAGACGAAATGGTTGTCGGGCTCGTCGAGTTCAGCACGCAATGTCTTGTATTTCAGCACACCATCGAGCATCGCTCGGGACGGATTCATTCCACGGGAAGTCGCTGAAAAGATGGTTTCCGTCAGAAGCCGTAGCGTCTGAGCATTTCCCTCGAAGCCACCATAAGGACTCATCAATCGGTTCAGCTCGCGCTCGCCGGTGTGGCCAAATGGCGGGTGACCGATGTCATGAGAAAGGCAGGCCGCTTCGACCAAATCGGAGTCGATGTAGAAGTCGTCCCCCAATCGATCATCGGTCTTCTTGAGCAAATCACAGATCGACCGGCCGATCTGGGCGACCTCGATTGAGTGGGTCAGGCGAGTCCGATAGAAGTCGTATTCTCCTGAGAAAAAGACCTGCGTCTTGTTCTGTAGTCGACGAAACGCCGACGTGTGAATGATGCGATCGCGGTGAATCTGAAACACCGTTCGGAACTCATCATTAGATTCCCGCGCCTCGTGGATACACTCTAAATCGTAAGCGTTGTAGAACCGGTTGGTCATGATTGTTTTGGAGCGTTAGCAGATCGCAGAGTCTACTCACTATCTGCTTTTTCTGGCATCAGCCCGAGCTCATCAAGCAAAGGACGGAGAGCGCCGGCCCACGTTTCGTAGCCAGATTGGTTAAGATGCACAAAATCAGGAAACTGAGCCTGTGGCGCGGTGCCGTCATCGGTGGCCCAAAGCTTGTAGGTGTCAATGACTGTGACTTGAGGATCGGCTTTGACAGCAGCCGAGAATAGCTTGTTCATCGCGACGATTTGCTCCGTTGGGCGTCGCTTTGTCGGGTGGCTGGGAAAGACCAGATTAAGGATGATTGGCATCTCCGCGTTGTGGCTTTTTAGGCGCTGGAGGATCGATTTCAAATTCTCCAAGGCGACCTCTGGAGTTGCTGCTTCCTCGATATCGTTAGTCCCCATGAGCAGTACGACGGCGCTCGGGTTGAGGTCGAGAACGTCCTGAAGCCGGATTAGCATCCCTCTCGTTGTGTCGCCGCTGATGCCGCGATTGGCTGTCTTCAATCCAGGGAATTGTTTCCGAAAATCTTCGTTCCAGTTCTGCGTAATCGAATCGCCGAGAAACACAACTGCGCCCTGCTGAGCAGCAACTATTTTAGGATCTGTCCAAACGCTGCGCTTGCTCGTCCAGAGCTTCCGAAACCATTTTCGATCCGTCCGAAGGGGGCCGTTTCCGATCGCCGTCGCGGGATCCGGAATCGAAATTTCTGACACGGTCTCAAGTTTCTGCGTGGGGACAGATTCGGGAGCCGCTTCCTGAGCAGCAACAGATCCACAAGCCATCAGCACAAAGCAGATCAAGAGGCGAAGAGGCGAAAACATCGTCATGGGTTCGGGTAGACGCACGGGGACGAAGGATCAAGCCGTAGGTCTCAGTGAACCCACCTACTTCTGCCGATCCCCTACTTCACAACCGCCGAACCGAGCCCTTCGATCGCTGCAAACGTCGCAACATCATTTACGTCAGGATCGACAACGACAAAGCGGCGGCCGACAAAGCTACCCTGGTCGACGTGGCGGTTGCGCAGGACATTTCCGTAAGCCTTTCGGTTCCCTTCAAAGTCGCCCCAAAAGAGACTCAGGCGGTTCGGGGTCTTGTTGACGATCCTGAGATTGGTGGCTTTGGTTCCCGCAGGTGACGCAGCCAAAGCGGGCGCCTTCTTACCATCTACCGCCACTATTTTTTCAACGGTTACCGCCTTATACCCTTTGCCGAGTTCGTTCTCCTCAAATGCTTTTACGACGCGTTCAGGCCATTTAAAAACCGGGGCTTTGGAGGCGTCATAACCGACCAAGTGAGGGGATGGTTCGGAGCGCTCGGAGGGTCGCTGGTAGCGCCAATCGTTTTCGCCGAACACTTCTCCAAGGAGAGCAGCCACGCGCGGATCGTATTCACGGAGTTCCTGCCGGGTATTGACGTGGTTGTGATCGTGGTCGTCCTCGCGATTCGTGTCGAACCACGACTGGACAGCTTCAGCAAAATACTCAGAGTGATTCGTTCCCGCGTACTTGCCATCCCACAGGCCTTCCTCGACGGCTTGCTGGTAGATTTTTCTGAGCTGCTGATCGAAGCTCTCATCTGTCGCCTTCAGCCCGTGCTGGTGCACGACGTGAGCGAACTCGTGGACGATGATACTCTCCGCGGCGTAGGGGTCGCCTTGAAAACAAAGAACATTCTCTTCGCCGCATGAAACCGCTGGGCGTTTCGGAGTCGCTCCCAAACCCCGAGCGCGTTTGTCCCAATAAGCGGCCGGCTTTAGACCGGAATGTTCGGGGACATCCGTCGTGAATTCATCCGGTGCCATGATCGCGAAACGAATGTTCGCATCGGCAATTCCCGCTCGGATATCGTCGCGGCCGACCAGCATACAATCGATGATGTAGCGCAACTCGGCCAAGGCATAGGGTGAGACCTTTTCCGAAGCGACGATCGGAATCCCACCAGCGTCGAGGTGCTGCTTATAGAACGGTGCCAGATTGAGACGCTTCACCAGTTCTTCCGACGGAGCGGATGGCATCGGCTGCTCCGCCAAGCCATACGGGGAACCGAGAACCAATCCCAGAAAACTGAGACCCAGCGTCTTCCACTTCATTCGCATCAACCAACCGACCACTCATTGCGTCGATTCGCGAATACGAAATGATCAGGCACTACGAGTCATGGAGCTGAAGAGGAAGTGCCATCAGAAGAACATCATCGTAAATTCCATCGACTAGCCTTCCGCGCTTTTTTAATCCCTCCTCTTCAAAACCAAAATTCCGATAGAGCCTAATCGCTGCTTCGTTTGAGGCATAGACGCTGAGCTCAATTTTCTCGATTCCGAACTCCCTCGCCTTTGCAATCGTCGCCTCCAGAAGACGCTTCCCAATCTTCTTGCTACGATGCCCTTCCAGAACCCCCATGCCCAAGTTACCCACATGGGCCGTTCCTGCAGATTGGTCACCGGGAATCGCATCACACCAACCGACAAGCCCACTTTCGCCCTCGGCAACAAATTGTGGATAACCCGCGGCAATATTCGAACTGACGAATTTTTGAACGCGCTCAACCGAAGGGGCCTCAAAAGCGGCAAGGTACTTTCGCTCCCGACAAACGGAGTCAAGTATCTCGCGAAACGCCTCCACATCATTCTGCCTAATCTGTCGAATCGTAACCATCCTCCGTGCAATCTCGATCGGTCAACGGTGCCTACTGCCTTTCGAAATAGAGTGCAATACCGACAATCCCACTCGCTAAATCGGTGACCGAAAACGATCCATACAATCAGGGCAACAGCGAAACTCCAGATCGCATCGGGCAATTCTATCTTTACAAAGTGTCTTTTTTACACTTTAGTATTGTTGGCAGACGTCTGTCGCTTCGAAACCAATGAGAGCTATCGTTCAGAAAGAAGGGCGCACGGTGTTTGCCGGGGACGTGCCTGACCCGGAATTGGATCCACGAGAAGTTCTTGTCCGCGTCAATCACGCCGCCATCTGTCGCACTGACCTCTATGTCGCCGAAGGTCGAATTGAGGTGCCCAATGGCTTGATTCTTGGGCATGAATTCGGCGGTGTTGTTGTCGAAGCTGGAGATGGTGTCGATCGCCAAATTGTTGGCAGCCCAGTCTTGATCGATCCAACCTTGCCATGTGGCGAATGCGAGGACTGTCGAAATCACAAGCCACACCAATGCGGAGAATTAGGGTTGCTGGGGGTGAACCGAAATGGGGCGTTTGCAGAGTTCGTTGGAGTCGGCGCTGATCGGGTTCATAAGCTTCCAGAAGGAGTGCCACCAAAGCTAGCGACCTACGCTGAGCCGATCGCTGCGGCCTTGGCAGTGCTTGAGGTCGGATTGGATCGCGGAGATCGAATCCTCGTTTACGGAACCGGGAGGATCGTTGATCTGTGTGGACTTGTTCTCCAGACCGCCGGTTTTACCGACGTGACATTTGGAGCTCCTGATTCCGATCGTTCTCGTCTGTTTGATGTCGTCGTAGAGTGCGGACTTCGGGGCGATGAATTGACCGACATCATTCCGCGGATTCGTCCCGGAGGTTGCCTCGTGCTGAAGAGCCGCGCGCCGGAAGCAACTTCTCTGCCATCGTGGTCAGTGGTGAAGCGTCGAGTGAAAATCGTTCCAGCGCACTACGCGGCATTCGATTCAGCCATCGAATTTTTAACCGCTCACAGCAAGACACTCGACGGCTATCTCGGCCAAAGTTATGGGCTAGAAAAATTTGAACAGGCCTTTAGCGATGCCAGAAAGTCGGAGGCGAAAAAGCTATCTTTCCAAATCTCCGACTAATGTGTGGAATTGTCGCTAACTTCAATCGAGATCGACCACTCAGCAGGGAAACCGTTGAACGCGGCCTTGCGGCGATGCGACATCGCGGACCGGACTCACAAGGCATCTGGGAATCCCCAGATGGTCGCTGCCTTCTGGGGCACTGCCGTCTCTCTGTGGTCGGAGGAATCGATGGTGTTCAACCAATTGTTACTGAGGATGGGAAGATCGCAGTCGTTGTGAACGGAGAGTTCTATGGTCATCGCGAAATCCGCCAGACGCTTGAACAGAAAGGCCATGTGTTTGCGACTGATTCAGACAGTGAAATCGCCATTCATCTCTACGAAGAATATGGCGTCGGGTTTCTACGACATCTCCGAGGTGAATTTGCGCTCGCCTTGTATGATTCGCAGAAGAGCCGCCTAATTGCCGCCCGCGATCGATTTGGGATTAAGCCGCTAGTTTTTCATGACAGCTTGTTTGCCTCTGAGGCCAAAGCTCTTTTCGCGATGGGAGTTGAGGCCAACTGGGATGACTACGCTCCTGGATTTAGTTTGGCCCAACAATACGTTCCGACGCCGCGCACTCTTTTTGACGGAATTAGCCAGGTGCCGCCTGCCCATTTCCTGGTCGTGAATGACCAAGGGCGCGAATCAACACACGCCTATTGGAAACCCGAATTTCCAGAGGAGCCTCCAGAAGGACGTGATGGCAGTGCAGACCCGGAAGAGGTCTTACACGCGCTTCGCGAATCCGTTGTTCTGCGAGTTTCCGAACCCTGCCCGATGGCATTTTCGCTGAGTGGGGGGCTGGATTCGAGTAGTATCGTCGCCTTAGCCAGCCAAGAACTCGGAAGACCGGTGCCCGCGTTCTCGGTCAGTTTCGAAGGACAAGACTATGACGAGTTGCAGCTCGCTCGGTCAACCGCTGAGGACATTGGAGCTGAGCTTCATTCAGTCCCAGTCAGGAGGCTCGATCAGATTACCCTACTCTCCGAGGCCGCGGTCGCGACGGAAGGAACTGCGATTAACGGACAGTTGGTTGGTAAGCATTTGTTAAGCCGTGCCATCCACGAAGCCGGTTTTAAGGTCGTGTTGTCTGGAGAGGGTGCCGATGAAGGGTTCTTGGGGTATGCCCATCTGCATGCCGATCACGCGTCTCTGGCCCATCCCGAGTTGCTCACTGAGCTAGGTGCAGCTGCGGGTGTGCAACGCGGAATCATGAGTGCGACGGATCAATCTGGAATCGACAACCCTCTCGGATGTCTCGATTTTCATTCGATGCCCAGCTTTGCCAGGGCCAAGCTCGGATTCGGCGCTATGCTGGTGCCGTTGATGGAAGGTGACATTGATCCCTATTTCCCATCGGAGGCTCTGGCGCGCTGTGCCATTCAGACCGCCAAAACCGAATCGGCTCCGAGTCACGCATCGTTCGCGAACCAAGGTGCCTGGCTGTGGATGCGGACTGCATTGGCCAACTACATTTTGAAGACCCTCGGAGACGGAACAGAGATGACCCACTCAGTCCAAGGCCGGGTTCCCTTTCTCGATCATCACCTCATGGAACTCGCGATCCGTTTGCCGACGCGAACCAAGCTCCGCGGATCCGAAGCGAAGGCAATCCTGCGCGATGCGTTGACGCCGATTCTTCCCGATTCGATCCGACTTCGTCGAAAGCATCCATTTTTGGCACCGGCTCTCCTCGCCTGCCCCAATGACGCTGCCGCTGATGCGACCTTCGATTTGCTTCGCAGCAGCGCAGTTCGCAACCTTCCTATCGTCGCCAACCAGAAGGTCGACGCATGGGTCGACAGCCTCCGCAGTGCCGACGCCGAAACCCGTCGTTCGGCCGATCCTGCGATCCACCTCATCCTCAGTCTTGCAGCGATTGGCGAGGCCTATCACCTGAACTAAAATGACCAACTCAACATCTGACGCAGATCCTTGGTGGATCGATTTCTACGGTGATCTACTCAACGATGTACTCTTGGAGCAGACGTCGATGGTCGAGCTAGTCCGCACCGAGTCGTTCTTCCTGACTGCGCTAGGAATTGCCGAAGGAAGCCGAGTTTTCGATCAGTGTTGCGGAAACGGCAGGCTATCTCATTATCTGGCTCCTTTAGGTGTCGACATCGTTGGAATCGATTTGGCTCAAGGATACATCGACCTGGCGAACCAGCGCACATCGGAAGGAATGCGCTGTCAGTTCGAAGCGGCAGATGCATTCACCTATGTGGTCGATCCACCGTGCGACGCGGCCTTCAACTGGTGGACGAGTTTCGGCTACACAGCCTCGGATGCGAAGAATCTTGAGATGCTGCAACGAGCGTTCGAGTCACTTCGAACCGGTGGTCGATTCGCGCTCGACTTCATGAACGTCCCTGGAGTGTTACGCCATTTTCAACCGAGTGTTATCACCAGAGCGCCGTCCAAGGATGGCGAAATCACTCTCCTGCGAGAGAGCCGCCTCGATCTAGGTAAAGGAGTTCTTCACAAGCGGTGGACTTACTATCAGAACGACACGCAAAAGGCCGAGTTCGATTCACAAGTCCGACTCTACGATCCACCCAAGCTCGTCGAGCTTTTCGTCGCAGCAGGCTTCACCGACATCGAAGTCTACGGAGATCTCGACCAATCATCCATCCAACTCGACAGCCCACGCTGCATCGTCACCGCCACCCGACCATGAATATCGCGACTTCATTTTCCGAAGACAATTCGGCCACACGCCAGCAAATCTACGACGGGCAAGTCTTCCTCGTTTCTGGAGGCAAGGCGTCCCGCAAATTGGTCGCCGCGACGTTAGGGCTTCTTGAGCAAGTTCTGGAAACCGATGATGTCCGCCGAGCTCATCTGATCCACGACGACGAAGAACTCTTTGCTCGATTCGGTCGCCTGCGCCGGATTCTTTACCTTGAGCACGAGTATCATGAATCAGTGCGGGCAATCTTGGCAGACTGCGGTTTCGATCCTGACGAGGTCGCATTTGACCCAGCGCGGTTGCGTGTTGTGCTTCCGAATGGGCATCAGAATCCCCGAGCGGCACCAGTCTATTTTCCCCATCGCGACACCTGGTATGCCCACCCACAAGCTCTGGCTGTTTGGTGGGTTCCTCTCCATGATCTGGCGTCCGAAGAGACGTTTCGGTTCTTTCCCGAATCCTTCGATTCTCCGGTGCCCAATGACTCAGAAATTTTCGACTATGCCGACTTGGATCAAGGATGGGCTCGAGTTGAAGATCGGCTGGCAGAAGAAGGACAGTGGCATGACTGCGGACTACCCGCGCGCATTGGAGGAACCCAATTTAGAAAGCGGGTTCGGTTTTGCTCCGAAAGCGGCTGATCAACTTGTCTTTGCGGGAAGCCACTATCACAAAACGTTGCCGCAGGATCTCGGAACCATCCGCTACAGTCTTGATTTCCGTGCCGTTCATCTGGCTGATGCGAAAGCCGATCGGGGAGCGCCGAACGCTGACAATCGCTCTCGCGGTAGCACGTTGACCGACTACATCCAACCGTCTCAGTTCGCGTAGCTTCATGCTGTTCCTCAAAAAGGTTCGGGGCATTGCCGAGAGCTGTCCTCAGCACATCGCCGTCGAGGAAGGCGGTCTCTTGACCAGCTATTCCGAGCTCTGGAAATCCGTCGACAACATGGCCGCTAGGCTGCAGCGCGATGGGATTCGGATGGGTGAAGTCGTTCCGATGATCCAACCGCGTAGCCTTGCCTGGATCGTGCAATTGCTGGCGCACTGGAAGGTCGGGGCTGTCCCTCTGCTCGTCGATCCGGACACTCCGATCGCCCGGCGGGATCAGATTCTCGAGTTGGTTGGTGACGACCGACTCCTCGACCCTGAGGAATCGCCTTGCTATGTCATCGCGACTTCTGGAACGAGTGGGATTCCAAAGCTGGTTTTGGTTTCGGACGACGGCTTGATGCCAATGCTCGAAGCACAGGTCGAAACGTTCCGGCTTGAGAAAGGCAGTCGGGCTCTCTGGATTCACAATGTAGCCTTCGATGCTTCGATCTCAGATGTCGGATCGACCGTTGCAGCTGGCGCAACGCTCGTCATCCGGCCAGAACTCGCGGCTTCCGATCTGCCGGCACTCCGGAAGGCTCTAGTCGAGTTGCGGGTCACCCATTTCGATGTGCCCCCATCCGTTCTTCCATTTCTTGATCCGAAAGAATTTCCGGATCTCAGTTGTGTAATTCTTGGCGGCGAAGTCTGCGATCCAGAATCCATTCGGAATTGGGCAGGACTAGAGTTTCAGCGCCACGTCGTTGTCGTCTATGGTCCGACCGAAGCGACAGTCTGCACAAGTATGGCCGTCGCTGATGGCAACTGGTCTGTGCCATCAATCGGCAATCCTCTTCCCGGTATTCACTACCAGATCGACCATGGCGAGTTGCTGATTTCGGGTGCTGGAGTCGCCTTGCGCTACCTCGGCGATCCCGAGCAGACCGCGCAGCGCTTTTCCGAAACCGATGGTCATAGGACGTTTCGCACGCGAGATCGAGTCGACCTGGATTTCGAGGGGCGTCTCGTTTTTCAAGGCAGAATCGACCGGCAGCGGAAAGTCCATGGGCAGCTGGTCTGCCCCGAAGAAATTGAGGCGGTGCTAATCGGCCATCCGAATGTGCGCCGGGCTCACGTCTTCGTCCGCGAGAGTGGGGAAAGAGGACAAGATCAACTCTGTGCCATCGCCGAAACTGACGCGGGCGTTCCCGAGTTGAAAGAGCAACTTTCCAGTCAGCTTCCGGATTGGATGATTCCTTCGCGCTGGGTGACAGTCGATCGACTTGCCAGCCTGCCGAATGGAAAGATCAACAGCGCTCAAGCCGAGGCCATGGTCGACTTCGCCGATAAACCTCAAGACGGGGACACTTCGATTTTAGGTATCTTTCGAGAGGTTCTGGGCAACCCGAACCTCAAACCCACAGACGACTTTTTCGAGCACGGCGGTGACTCTCTCGCCATCATGCGCGCACTCGTTGTGGCCGAGCAAGCGGGGTTCAAACTCAGTGCTGATGCGATCTCGACAGGGCTCTGCGCGGCTGGTGTCGATGAGTTACTCAATGACCCGACAAAGGATGGCTATGGTACTTCGACGACCGAGTTGCGCCAACAAGTCGACCGGCAACTCGCTTCGATTTCCACTGCTGATCACCCGACGCGAGATGCCGCCGCGAGCCAGTTTCAGGACGGCATTTTCATCACGGGAGCCACTGGATTTTTGGGGAGCTGCCTGCTCGGGGAACTGGCTGAATTGACCGACGCTCCGATCTATTGCCTCGTTCGAGACGACTCTCCCGATCGCATCCTCAAGGCCACGCGAGCCCATGGCTTTTCGCTTTCTGCATCACGATTTGACTGCCTTCAGGGAGATTTGCTAAGGCCTCGTTTTGGCCTAACGCGGGACACTTGGAACGAGCTTGCAGATGGCCTGTCTACCGTCGTCCACTGTGCCGGAGATCTCCGACTGTTCTCTGACTACGCAAGTTTAGCGGGGGCAAACGTCGATGGAACGACCAGCGTCTTAAACCTGTGCAGCACTGGACGCAAAAAGCATCTCCACCACGCATCGACGCTGGCACTGTTTCTCGATCGCGAGCCAGCAATCGATCTTTGCCATGAACAAGACGAGCTCGACGGTGATGCAACCTACTTTGGGGGTTACTCCCAAACCAAATGGGTGGCCGAGCAATCCGCAGTCAGAGCTGGCAAGACTCAGGGCTTTCCCGTGGCGATTCACCGGCTTGGTTTGCTGACCGAAAACTCACTCACCGGACACTTCGCGCCTGGGGATTGGCTAACGCGATTCATTCGTGATATGCAGGGCCCGGGGCTCGGTATTGTTGCCGAGGATGCTGCCTTCGATTTCACTGCCGTTGATTGTGCCGCTCGCGACCTCGCTTTGCTGGTGTCCGCCGAGGCCACCGGAACCTTTCACCTCACGAGCGGCCAACAGATTACGGCTTCGATGCTGCATCACGCTGTTCAAAAGCTTGAGAAACAACCGGAAACACATCATTCACTCGGTGCCCATGGCCTCGCCCACAATCCGCGCCTTGGGCTCGCTGGTTCCCTCGGGATCTTTAAATCGACCGGCAAGACGTTTTCGACCGACCGGTTGCAAACACTGCTCGGACTTCGAGCAGCGACATATCCGGAGATCGACATCGAGGGGCTCACGGTTAATCTGAAGCGACGAATCGATGGCTAATCCAGAACCCATTCGCAGACCTGCCACCCGAAGCCGCGGCATGTTGCTCGGCAAATTTCTGCCGCCCCATCTTGGCCACGCCTACCTCTGTGATTTCGCTCAGAACTTCGTCGACGATCTCGATATCGTTGTCGGCACACTGGAACGCGAACCCATTCCGGGAGCCCTGCGCTACGGTTGGATGCAACAGATGTTCCCTGAAGCGAACGTTCTCCACCTCGATGAAGATTTGCCTCAGGAACCTTCCGAGCATCCTCAGTTCTGGGCGATTTGGAAGCGAGCTCTACTAGAAATTCTACCAGCTAAACCGGACTTCGTTTTTGCCTCCGAGACCTATGGCCAACCCCTCGCTGACATCCTAGATGCGACCTTTATTCCCGTGGATCGTGCTCGCGGAATCCGACCTGTCAGCGGCACTGCTATTCGCGACGATCCGTTTGGAAATTGGGAGTTTATTCCTCCCGCCGTTCGTCCGTATTTTGTCAAAACAGTCTGTGTCTTTGGTCCTGAATCGACCGGCAAGTCCACCCTGAATAGAGACTTGGCGAGTACGTTCGAAACGATTGGAGTTCCAGAGTATGCCCGGACATACCTCGAAGAACGAGGTGCCGAACTCACCGAATCCGACTTGCTTCCGATCGCCCGTGGTCAAGTCGCAAGCCAGAGAGCTCTAGCTCCTCACGCGAACCGTATTCTTGTCACAGATACGGATGCACTTCTGACAACGGTGTGGGCCGATTTTCTCCATGGGCGTTGTGATCCCCAAGTCCAAGAGCTTGCTAAATCCCATCGAGCTGATCTCTATTTATTGACCAAGCCCGATGTTCCTTGGGTGCCCGATCCAGTCCGTTACCTCCCAGAAAACCGAGGCGATTTCTTCGAACGCTGCCGAGATGCTCTCGATCGAATCGGTGCACCATACGTCATCATTGAGGGGACTTGGGAGCAACGAAAGTCCAAGGCAATCCAAGCCGTGAATCGACTTCGCGATGAAGAATCCGGCTGATCGCCCCCCTCTCGAGGCTGTCACTACCGGCGACGGCGGCAGGCGAGGACGACTAGACCATCGGCGAGCAATAGCACTCGGGACGGCTCAGGAATGACCTCAGAAATCGATCGTCCCTCTCACCACAATCAGTCCCATCGGCCATTGATCGAGTCGATTCGCAATACGAAATATTCGATGGCTCAATCAAACCAACTGAGACGATTTTGAGACATTGCCGATGAACGATCCCCTTCACGCTCACAGTCCCGAAGCCCTTCGCGAGGAGCTGACTGGTTTTCCAGAATCCACGATTCAAGCGATGGTCGAACTCAAATCAAACCCGTCCCCTGGGGCGATTGAGGAATCGGTTCTGAGAATCCTCGAGTTCTATCTTCCATCAGGATCAGAAACCCAAATCGTTGGCACCGCAGCAGAGACACGGCTTCGAGAAGACTTGGGAATCGACTCGCTAACCTTCGCTGAGGCAGCCTTTAAATTGGAGGAACTGTTCGCGATCCGAATCGAACACAGTGAACTCGTCGACCTCGAAACCGTGGGTAGCTTGCGCCAATTCATCGAGAGCCGAATCGCCTCATGAGTCACCGGGTCGGAATCACCGGTCTCGGTTTCTGCACCAGCATCGGCACTGGCATCAAGGCGGTCACGGATAGCTTGATCAACCTGCGGAGTGGAATCCGCAGAGTCAATTTGGTGCCGGGGATCGAGGTTCCTGTCAAAGTTGCAGGCGTGGTCGACGGATTCGATGTCGGGTCTACGAACCCGCTCGCTTGGACATTTCCGGATGGCATTGAATTCGACCGGACGTTGCTGCGATCAATACCGCCACATGGTGTCTACGCCTTAGTCGCTGTCCGAGAGGCTCTGGACAATGCCGGGCTCAGCGATGCGGAAATTCGTGATGGCGACACCGGGCTCCACACAGCGTCGAGCGGATCTGCCATGATGACCCACCATCATTTGGCACGCCTAGAAGAAACCGATTGGCAGCGCGCTAACCCCAATGGAATCGTCAGCTCGATCGCGGGCACACTGAACTTTAATCTCGCGGCGCACCTAGGAATCCGGGGCAACAATTGCGGATTTGTTTCGGCCTGTGCGTCGGGCAGTCATGCGCTAGGGCACGCCTTCGATGAGATCGCTCTCGGCCGCCAGAAGCGAATGATCGTGGTCGCCGGGGAGGATTGTAATGCTCACTCCGTCTTGCCGTTTGATGGAATGCGCGCGCTGAGCACCGACTCCGATCCAGCCAAGGCCTCTCGCCCATTTGATGTCGGTCGAAACGGTTTCGTTGCGGCGGGTGGTTCCGTGGCGATGATTCTTGAGGCCGATCCCTCGACAGAGCCAGTCGCTTGGCTCGGAGGCTGGGGACAAGCAGCCGATGGTCACTCGATCGCTGCTCCCCATCCGGAAGGAGAAGGACTGACCCGCGCAATGAACCGGGCGATCCACTCAGCCGGGCTGTGCAGTCAGAATGTCGACTACGTAAATGCCCACGCGACATCCACAATAGCCGGGGACAAGGCGGAAGCTCTAGCTCTACAGAATGTTTTCGGCAATACCGACCCGGGCCCGCAGATCAGTTCGACCAAGGGACTATCTGGTCACGGCTTGTCGCTCTCCGGGCTCCTTGAAGCCGCTATCTGCGCCCTCGCCATCAACCAATCCATTATTCCTGGCAACGCCAACCTCACGAATCCAGACCCGGCAACCACCGGGCTGCGACTCCCTACCAAAACGTCATCAGCCGCAGTGCGGGTCGCATTGAACAACTCCAGTGGGTTTGGCGGATCCAATGTCTGCCATGTGCTCAGCAGCCCTGCGACAGGCTGAAGCGGCTGCAAAAAATAGTTCGTGAGAATCCGCCCCTAGCGAGACGGCGACTTTGCTGACCTCAATGAGCTGAAACTTGTTCTGGCTTCCGATGCGGAACCGCTGGCTCACCACCTGGTCGAGGAACTGCTGACCTATGCTCTCGGGCGAACGATCGAATTCTCTGACCAAAATCGGATCGACCAGCTCACCAAACGACTTCGCCCTAAGAATTTCGGTCTTCGCGATATGATTCAGGAGATCGTCGCCTCCCCGCTGTCTTTGGAATAGGCTTTTCTTAGAGTCGACGAAACGTTTCCAGCCCGAGATGCGTTCTTAATGTCAGTTCCGATTCACCCATGAGGCTTTCTCAGATCATCGCATTGGCTTTCGTTTTCGACTGTCTCAATGGCATCGCCAGCGCCGAGCTCCAATTCAACGAAGACATTCGGCCGCTGCTGTCGAATCACTGTTTTCACTGCCATGGTCCTGATGAAGAGGAACGGAAAGCCGGACTTCGGCTCGACACCCAAGAAGGCGCATTTTTAGACAACGACGGAGTGATTGGTATCGTCCCGGGCGATCCCGATGCCAGCGAGATTTACTACCGAATCATCACTGATGACGAGGACGACGTCATGCCCCCTCCGAAGCATGGCAAGCCGTTTACTAAAGACGAAGCAGCGATCATTAAGCAGTGGATCGAAGAGGGAGCCGCCTACGAGACTCACTGGTCATATCAGAAGCCGACCCGCCCTGACGTTCCTGCGAAAACGGTCTCTGATCATCCGATCGATACCTTCGTCAATCGTCGCCTTGAAAAAGAAGGCCTCACATTCTCACCGGAAGCCGACCGCAATACCTTGGCACGTCGCCTTGCTCTCGACCTGACCGGGCTGCCCCCGAGTCTCGAAGAGCTAGAATCTTTCCTTTCCGACACAACTCCTGAGGCTTATGAGCGCTACGTCGACCATCTACTCGACAAGCCAGCGTATGGCGAACATTGGGCGCGGATGTGGCTCGATATTGCCCGCTACGCGGACTCCGCAGGCTATGCTGACGATCCTCTACGCACGATCTGGGGCTATCGCGATTACGTGATACGAGCGTTCAACACCAACATGCCCTTCGATCAATTCACGCGCGAACAGTTGGCTGGTGATCTCCTGCCGAACCCGACCAACGACCAACTGATTGCGACTGCGTTTCACCGCAACACCCAGACCAATAGCGAGGGTGGAACCAATGATGAAGAGTTCCGAAACGTAGCCGTAGCCGACCGGGTCAATACCACCATGGCGACTTGGATGGGCACCACAATGGCCTGCGCCCAGTGCCACACTCACAAATACGACCCGATCACTCACGAGGAATATTTTCGCCTGTTCGCCATTTTCAATTCAACCCAAGACACGGACAAAAAAGACGAACGCCCTAACCTCTCGCTGTTCACTGACAAACAACTAAAGACCAAGTCTGCGCTCGAAGACCAGATCACATCGCTCGAACAATCCCTCACCAACCCTCAGATCGATCAAGCCGAGATCACTGCTTGGGAACGCCAGTTGAATGACCATCCGACGCAATGGGTGGCCTTGACCCCGACATCGATGAAAGCCGAGTCAGGAGCGGACTTCGCGGTTCAGGAAGATGGCTCAATCCTAGTGTCAGGGAAGTCTGGGGAAACCGATATCTACACTCTCGACGCGACCAGTCAGCTCAATCAAATCACGGCGATCCAGATTGAAGTTCTGACTGACGACAGTCTGGAAAACAACGGGCCGGGACGAAATGGTAACTTCGTCCTCAACGATATTCAGCTCACCTCTCAGGGCTCCGGTGAAAAATCCCAACGCGGTCGCTTCGTTCGTCTGGAGCTTCCCGGAAAAGACAAATTCCTTCATGTTTCCGAAGTCGAAGTCTTCTCTGGCGAGACGAACTTAGCGCGGAAAGGAACCGCTAGCCAGAGCACGACTGGATTCGGCGGCACGGCAGCAAAAGCAATTGATGGCATCACCGAAGGCGCTAATTGGAATCACACAGCAGCCGGCGATAAGAGCGTCTGGTGGGAGGTTGATCTGGGTGACGAACACGATCTCAATCAGATCGTGATTTGGAACCGGCGCGAGAGCGCTGGCCTAGCGAACCGACTCGATGGAGTCAAAGCGATCGTCCTTGATGCCGAGCGGAAGACGGTCTGGGAAAAGACGTTCGCGAAAGCCCATGCAGACAAAATAACCGAAGCGTTTGATGGATCGACTTCGGCAAATTTCGCTGCCGATGGAGCCTCTGCCGACTTCGAGCAAAACAAATTTGGCGCCGCTGCAGCGGTTGATGGCAACCCGAAAAGCGAGTCCGGCTGGGCGGTCGGTGGTCAGACTGGACGCAACCACCGAGCCGTGTTCCCACTGTCCAATCCATTGCCAGGAGGCCAACTCAATCTGCGGCTTGTACAAGCCTACGCTGACCACTCACTCGGGCGTTTTCGGATTTCAGTGACTGCTGATGCCAACCCAAAACCAGTCCTGCCCCAACCGGTGACAGCCGCTCTGGCGACCGCTGCCGACAAACGCACCCCCCAGCAGACCAAAGTCATTCGGAACTACTATTCAACGGTCTCTCCGCTCTTCCAAGCCGAACGCGATCAAGTCGCCGCCCTGCGCAAAAAGTTGGCCTCGATCAAACCGTCGACCACCGTCCCCGTGATGCGCGAAGTCGCCGTGAAAAATCAGCGCAAGACCCATATCCACCTGCGCGGTTCGTATTTGAATCACGGCGACGAGGTCACGCCGGGACTCCCGAGCGCGCTGGGGCCGCCTTCGGAAATCGAGGTTCCTGACCGGCTGGTTTTGGCCGAATGGCTGATGGCCGAAGACAATCCACTGACCGCCCGGGTCGCAGCAAATCGGTTGTGGGAAAAGTTATTCGGCATCGGAATCGTCGCCACCAGCGAAGAGTTTGGGTCTCAAGGCGAACGTCCATCACACCCAGAGTTGCTGGATTGGCTCGCCATCGAACTCCGTGAATCGGGCTGGGATGTGAAGGCATTTCTAAAACTGATCGTCACTTCCGATACCTACCGCCAGAACTCCCACGTCACGGAATCGATGGCCACTGATGACCCGCAAAACCGGCTTCTAGCCCGGGGACCGCGAGTCCGGCTGACCGCCGAAATGGTCCGCGATCAGGCGCTGGCTGTGGCTGGATTGCTCAGCCCGAAAATGTATGGCCCTCCTGTCAGGCCGCCTCAGCCGAACCTTGGAGTGAAAGCAGCATTCGGGAGCAGTGTCGATTGGAAGACCAGCGAAGGCGAAGACCGCTACCGGCGCGGCGTCTATACAACCTGGCGACGCTCAAACCCCTACCCTTCGATGGCCGCGTTCGATGCTCCCAACCGCGAAGTTTGCACCGTCCGCCGCAACCCAACCAACACTCCTCTGCAGGCGCTGGTCACCCTCAATGATCCGGTTTACATCGAAGCTGCACAGGCTCTGGCGAGGCGCATGATCAAAGCCGCTGACACACCAGAAGATCAGCTCCACCATGGCTTCCTCCTCACAGTCTCCCGTAGACCTCATGACAGCGAACTGAATCGTCTTGTCCAACTCTACAACCAAGCGGAGTCCCGCTACTCAGAGATTCCCAAGCAAGCGGTGCAAATGGCTACCGTGCCAATCGGACCCGTCCCAGAAGGTCTCAATGTCACGGAACTCGCCGCTTTGACCGTCACCGCGAACGTGCTCCTCAACCTAGACGAGGCACTGATGAAGCGGTAGTCGTTACCCTCTTTAGACTCTAACGACCTTCTCAACTAGGGATCGTTACCATTTCCTTTCATTGACCATGCCGTATTCCCATCTGATCCCGATCCGTGTGATCATTCACGCTTCTCTACTCATTGCGCCCCTGACCGCTATCAGCACTCCACAGGACAAGACGGATGAAAAAGAACCAGAAGCACACTTGGGTAAAGCCGACTACCAACTCAACTGTGCGGCCTGTCACCTCCTCGACACGACTTCGGTCGGGCCGTCGCTGGTGACGATCGCGTCGACCTACCCAGCAGACCAGCAAGAGACGTTCGTCCAATGGGTCAAAGCCCCCGGAAAGAAGAACCCGGAAATGATTCAAATGCCGCCGATGGCCCACGTGCCCGAAGCCAAGTTGGCACTGATTCACGACTACATTCTCGAGGCTACAGTTGGGGTGAAAGAAAAAGGAAAAGGTCACGGTTTCCCACGGTTCGAAGAACCAGAACGCAAACTTCCCTACGCTGTCCGCGCCTTCTTACCAGACACTAGCCCCGCATCAATTGGGATCATTCTTGAGGGAAAAATAAGCGTCTGCTGGGACACCGAAGCCTGCCGCCTACGCTATGCCTGGTCAGACGACAACACCCGGCTCGGCGATTTCTCGAACCATGCAAAGCTCCCGTCGCCTCCCTACTATCGCGAAACATCAGAGCGCCTCTGGCTGTTTGCCAGTGACAAGGAAACCAAGCCTAAATACCTCGGATATCGGCTAGGAAAAAATGGAGCGCCTGAGTTTAACTATCAGATAGGTCCGGTCGAAGTCCGCGAGAAAATCGACAACGGAAAAGCCGCGGGGACTTTCGTCCGCGAATTCACTATCAAAGGAGCATCCGGTGTCGTCCATCTCGACCTTCAGTCGGAAGGCGGCGCAATCACTAGCAGCCGTGGCACGATCAATGACGGCGTCTTGAGTGTCGACACGACAGATTCTCAGAAATTCACCCTTACCGTTTCCCGACCATAATGAAACACTGTCTTCTTATCATTCTCTTTGCGTCGACGCTTGGAGCCGCTCCCGCAATCGCCGAACGATGGGCGGATTGGGGTGACTATTACAGCTTCGAGCGCGTGCCTCTTCCCGAGGGGGTTGATGCTCAGATCGGCGGTATCGTTAGCCTCGCAGACGGTCGAATCGCCGCCGCGTTCGCCAGTGGTGAAATCGATATTCTAGACCCTGCGGAGAAATCGTGGACACGATTCGCCCAAGGCTTACAGACTCCGCTCGGACTGATCTCAGAAAACGACGGCAGTTCGTTTCTCACCATGCAGTGGTCTGAGCTGACACGTGTCTCTGACACCGACAGCGATGGCGCAGCCGACTTCTACCAGAACGTGTGGAACGGATTTGGCGTCAGCGGAAATTACCACGAGTTCGCCTTCGGGCCGGTGCGCGATGCAGACGGCAATCTCTACGTCGCACTCAACACCGCGTCGAATGGAGCCGGGATCGCAAAAATTGTTCGCGGCCCATTTTCGCCCATCGGCTATCCCCAAGAGAAGATGTCGAACTGGCGGGAGGATCGCGACGACTGGGCCGAGAGAAAGGCCTTGGCTGGCCGGATGTATGCCCGTGTGCCCTATCGCGGTTGCGTGGTGAAAATTACGCCAGAGGGAAAAAGTTCGCTGTTTGCCACTGGATTCCGATCTCCAAACGGGATCGGCATTGATCCCAAAGGACGCCTCTGGGTCACCGACAACCAAGGCGATTGGATCGGCACCAGCCCACTCTATCACGTTGAGGAAGGCAACTTCTACGGGCATCCCGCTTCGCTGATCTGGAAAGACGGCTGGAAGACCGACCCTCTGAAAATGTCCGTCGAAGAACTCGATGAGATGCGGACTCCACCCGCGGCCCGCTTCCCTCAAGCCGAACTCGCAAATTCCCCCACTCAGCCAATCCCAACCATCGCGCCCGAACTGTTCGGGCTCCCGGAAGGTGAGCTGATCATCGGCGATATGAACCAACGGAATTTGATCCGGTTTTTACCCGATGAAGTCGACGGAACTGTTCAGGGAACCCTGATCCCGTTTCTCCTGACCAAGGAACTCGGAATTGGAAATCACCGATTTACCTTTGCACCAGATGGATCCCTGTGGATCGGCAAAATCCACCTGAAGTGGGCCGGAGGTGAAGGATTGGTTCGTGTAAAATGGAAGGGCCAACCGGCCTTTCTTGTCGTCGGTGTCGATCTCGGCGAAGACGGTTTCGATATTCAATTCAACCGACCACTCGGAAAGGATCAACCGACGATCACTGTCAGCAGGCACAGCTACAACTACCACCAATCTTACGGTTCACCGAAGGTCGACGAGAGTGAGGTTGAGGTCGATCCTTTGACCATCTCGGCCGACCGCCAGTCCATCCAAGTCGGCCTTCCCGAGATCAAACCTGACTACCTCTACACGATCAATGTGGCCCACGCCGCAGACGCCGAAGGTCGCCCGCTGATGGGAAATGTCCTTCGCTACAATGTCGTGGTCGATGTCAAAGGATCGCGATGACTTAAGTCGAAGACGACGCAGACAACCCGGAGAAGCAAACCCGGATGGTCGAAGTGTTACGCACTTCTGGTGATCAACCGAGTCCTGAGCGCCGTAATATAAAGATAAGAAATGAACCTTCGTCTCGAACATCTTCAGCATCACACCCGGCGGCATTTTCTCAAGAACTGCGGCATGGGCTTGGGTGCGACCGCCTTGTCGCAACTGCTTGGCGGAAACGAAGCCATCAGCGCGCTCCAAGCTCCGACCAACCCTCTGCTGCCGAGGCCTCCGCACTTTGCCCCGAAGGCAAAGCGCGTGATCTACCTCCACCTCACAGGGTCTCCGCCTCACCTCGACATGTTCGACTACAAGCCGGAGTTGGTGAAACGCACCGATCAGGAATGCCCGGACGAATATGTGAAGGGCAAAATGTTCGCCTTCACCTCAGGAACGCCCAAACTCATGGGCACGCCACGGACGTTCAAACAGTATGGCAAAAATGGAATGTGGATGTCCGATGCCATTCCCCACCTGCACGCTCATGCCGACGACTTGTGTGTCATCAAATCGATGCACACTGACCAGTTCAATCACGCTCCAGCAGAGTTGTTCGTTCACACTGGATTCTCTCAACCTGGGCGACCATCATTCGGGTCTTGGGCGACCTACGGCTTGGGCACCGAAAACCAAGACCTGCCAGGCTATGTGGTTTTGATGTCGAGTGGAGTTCAGCCCAATGGGGGAAAAAACACCTTTGGGTCAGGCTTCATCCCATCGGTTTATCAAGGCGTTCAGTGTCGGTCGAAAGGAGACCCTGTTCTCTATGTCAGCGACCCGAAAGGCATGGATCGCAACATGCGTCGCGACAGCTTAGACGCCCTCCGCGATCTCAATCAGCAAGCGACCAAAGACTTCGCACATCCTGAGACTCTGACTAGGATCGCCCAATACGAGCTCGCCTTCCGAATGCAAACCTCAGTTCCGGAGGTCATGGACATCAAAGCAGAGTCGCAAAAGACGCTCGAAACCTACGGCGCAACTCCCGGCGAAAGTAGCTTCGCCAACAACTGCCTTCTCGCGCGGCGGCTTTGCGAAAAGGGCGTCCGATTCGTGCAACTCTTCGATTGGGGTTGGGACTTCCATGGCACTGGCCCGCAAGAGGATATCCGCGGTGGCTTGACCAAGAAGTGTGCGACCATGGACAAACCCGTGGCCGCATTGATTAAAGACCTAAAGGAACGCGGGCTGTTCGACGAAACCCTGATCATCCTCGGGGGTGAGTTTGGGCGCACCCCGTTCCGCGAAGGCCGGACGTCGAAGGGACAGATTCTCGGGCGCGATCACTTCCCCGATGCCTACACGATGGTCATGGCAGGTGGCGGAGTCAAAGGTGGCTACTCGCATGGAGCGACCGATGACCTCGGTTTCAGCGTCGCGAAAGACCCTGTTCACGTCCATGATCTGCAAGCCACATGGATGCACCTACTGGGCTTCGATCATGAGAAACTGACTCATCGCTTCCAAGGCAGAAACTACCGACTGACCGATGTTCACGGCCACGTGGTAAAGGATCTGCTTAGCTAGCAGGGTGTTGAAAAAGGCGGTGACTCGTCGCGGAGCCTCATGTGATCGAGGGTTAGGCGCGAGGATCAAGT
>ENA-ORXR01001324-ORXR01001324.1-marine-metagenome-genome-assembly--contig:-NODE-1324-length-26572-cov-16.356633_pt1 | contig 26572 bp, 20 predicted proteins | sample MGYA00237866_ERZ511479 | MGnify/ENA metagenome assembly ERZ511479 | reverse complement strand
TGGAGGTGTAACTTTCTTCTTGTTCTTTTATTTTAATTATAGAATCTCTGTCTTTGATTTTGGATTCTCTAATATTAATTATAGAATCTTTTTTTGAAATATTTTTGATGTGGTTTTCTTCTATTTTTCCTGCACGATATTTCTTTTTCGTATTTTCATCTAAAACGCGAATTGTTGTGTGATCCGTTAGATGTTGATCTATGTGTGCCTCATCCTCAATTTTGGGTTTTGCTATAAATGCAAGTTGAATTACATGTGGATTGTTATTTACTTTAGGTGGTATAGTAGCAATCCTTCCCATAATAGGTTGATTCTTTTGTTTAAACTCAAGATTATATCTGCTATCGTAACTAAATGTGATTTGCATATCAAGTTCATGTTCAATATCATCGTGGCTTTCGGATTCTACGTGCCTCCATGTAACTGCTACAGTATGTTTTACTTCATGGTGTCTGTATCTCATAGTATTTTATTTAGGAAGGTTATAACGTCTTTTATCACCCCAAAAATACCCACCTCAACGCATAACACCAAATTAAATATAACTTTTTTACAAAATAATATCTTCATAATCAAAAATCGCCCACCTATGCGCCTTATCTGCCCTGTTATGACCTTTTTTCGGTATGGGGTTTTGGAAAGTCGGAAGTTTGTGGTGTGAGTTGAGTGTATTGCTTGACTTGCTATTTAGAAACAAACTGTTATCAATTATCATGAAACGACTAACATTGATATTGACCGTATTGGCGGTCACAACATTCAGTTACGCACAAAGCGTATTCAAAATCGAAACCGGAGAAACAATTACCCTTACATCCGACATGTCAAAGATGTTGGTAGATGAATGGATAATGGAAGATAAATCTACCATTATCGTACCTCCGAGTATCCCTGTATGGGAAATTAACGCTAACAAAGCCCGATTTGGTAAAGGGTGTAAAATCATTGCTCACGGTAAAAATGGTACTGTCGGTAGAAACTCTACTGCACACGGTGGGCACAACGGCGATTGTAATGATGGTGGACAAGGTGGTAATGGTAGTGGCGGTACTGCCGGAACAAATGGGAGTTCCATTAAAATCACCATAGGCTTAGTAAGTGTTGACGATTTAGTCATCTATGCTTACGGAGGCAATGGTGGAAACGGCGGAAAAGGTGCTAATGGTGGAAGAGGAGGCAACGCAGACTGTAGTAGTATGTGTGGTGGTCAAGAAGGCGGCAACGGCGGTATGGGCGGAAGTGGCGGTAGAGCCGGAAATGGTGGAGATGTTTACGTACACTACTGGATTGCTTCACAACAGCCCATGCAGATAGGTGGCAACAATAAAGGGTTAAGGGCAGTCACTAAAGGCGGACAAGGCGGAAGGGCTGGAGCAGGTGGTACTGGGGGAGTTGGGGGAGTTGGCAAGAAGTGTATCTGGCACAAACATGGTGGTGGTCCGAAAGGCAATAATGGTAAAAGCGGTATCGCAGGAGGAAGCGGTAAAGACGGCTTACAAGAATTTATGATATTGCCTTCTCCGGTTGGCAGTTAAGAATTACGAGCTCCAAGAAAACATTTTAAACCACTATTTATCAATAAATTAAAAAACATAAATATGAGTACAAGTATAAAATTCCAGCCTATTAATGCTGCGGCTATTAAATTAGGCATGGACGAAGAAACCATCAAAAAATACGCAAACACACTTAGCAAAGTTGATATAGCAGACCCTAAAGGTTGGGATGACTTCAACAATTCCTCTGTAATGAGAAATCTTGTTAATGAGGATTGCTGGAAAAACAGACCACGTACTATTAACGACCTGACCGATGGCGTCTTAATTGATGCTTATTCATTTGAAAAAGGTGGTGAAATTACGCTTGGTTTACTTGGTTTTGCCAATGTCAAATTAACCAATAAGCAAAAAGTACTTGTGGTAGAATACTCGCAGGAAGGAACACAGTACTGTACTGGAAATTTGTACAAATACGGAATAGGCGCACGTTTAATGATGAAGGTAATTGCATCAAAAAGAAATGCAAAATTAAATACGCCTCAACAAATAACAGCAAGTGTGATTTTCGACAGAGCCGAAGTCACGTATAGTTTACAAACATTTGGTATTACAGGTCCCGGAGTAAGTAAATTAAACAAAAGCGGTACACTTTCAGAAACCACTTATCAGGATTTTCTTCAAGGAATTTCGGATTTGATTGTGGAAATGTACAAAGCAGATAGCAACCTCAATGTGGTACCTCAATTATTACCAATGAAAAACCAAAAAATACCCCAAATATCTAGCAATCGACGTAATACTAAGCACCCATAAACTTCACACCTCTCAACTTCCTCCAAAGCCGCCATTTCCCAAATGGCGGCTTTTTCATTCCTTATGTGTCTTTTTCGTTAAATGCCCCAACATCACCCCCCGCATTCGCACCTCCAATTTCGGCAAATCCTCCAAACCCATCCCTTCCGTCTCAATCGGCATCTCAAAATAACAATCCACCACACCCGGCGATAGGTCTAATTTCTTACGCGGATTATTCAATTTTCCCGGATTCACTAAAGTCAGAACAAGTATTGGTGTTTGCGTTTCGATAGCAAGACGAAAAGCTCCGTCATAGAATTTTTGCAAAGGCGCGTCCGTCTGATTACGAGTGCCTTCCGGCGCGATAAACACCGAAAAATCCTCTGCCAAAGCCTGTTTCATATTTTCAAAACTCTCCTTGCGTGAAGCTGCATTTTTACGGTCAACCACCACACAAAACCACCGCACGATATAGCCAAACAAAGGCAATTTCGTCAGTTCTTTTTTGGCTAAAAATTTAAACAAAAAAGGCGCAGCAATCGCGCAAAGTAAAATATCAATCATTGCCTGATGATTCGCCACCAAGACATAATTTCGCTGATTATCAACGTGTTCGCGCCCATGCACACGCATACGTATGAGCATCGAACCCAATACAATCCGCGACACCACCTTATGGCTACACCATATCAACGGACGCACCGCCCGTTTGCCCAATACCAGAAAAAAGAGAAGATAAAACGGAAAGAAAATAGCAACGGTCAGGAAGAAAAACGTTGCCCCGAAAATGAACCACAACTTTCGCATATTGAAATAGTGTTATTGTGTTGACGTGTTACTGTGTTAACGTTATCCTATATAGTAGGGAAATCATTAACACAATAACACGGTAACACCATAACACGAATTAACAAAGCACCTCATCGCCTTTCATAACCGTCAACTGCTCTGCATTATCCTTCAAAATCATGCTCCAAGCCGTCGTTTTCGGCAACTCATATTTATAATAAAATTTCAGCGAAAGTATCTTACCTTCCAACATTTTCAGGCGTTCGCCTTGCGGATTTTCGGTCAGTAGGGCGCGTTTGGCGACGTTGGCTTGTTTGAGCCATTGCCATGCCATGATATTTGTGCTGAATAATTCCATGTACATATTCGCATCGGCAAGGAAGCCTTCTGTATCGCCTTGCATCGCCATGCCGACGAGGTGTTGGGTGACTTCTTGGAGGTTTTGCCCCTCTTGCATCAGGCGTTTGGCGTAGGGTTTGAGATCGTCATAATTCATAGCTTCTTGCACCTCTTTTTGCACCTGTGCAGCGAGTAGCATCAAGGCTTTTCCGTTAGCTGCCGTCACTTTTCTGCCCAATAAATCCATCGACTGAATCCCCGTTGTACCTTCATATAAAGGACAAATGCGAATATCACGGTACAATTGTTCCAAAGGAAAATCTTTACAGAAACCATAACCGCCAAATATCTGCAAACCATTACTCACCGCCCTTGCGCCATCCTCCGAAGGATAGGTCTTCGCAATCGGTGTGAGTAATTCTAAGAACAAATCTAAATCTTCTTTTTCTGCTTCATCATCAGTGAGTTGCATACGGTCATGTAGCATCGTACATTCCACCAATAAGCTCAACGAACCTTCCATTATCGCCTTTTGCAACATCAACATACGGCGCACATCGGCATGTTCGATGATGAGATTTTGTGGTTTATTTATGTCACGGTCGGTAATTCTACGTCCCTGTGGACGCTCATTCGCATACTGCAAAGAAGCATAATACGCCGCCGAAGCAATCGACGCTCCCGTCATACCCACACTGATACGCGCCCCGTTCATCATCTGAAACATGTGTCGCAAACCGCGATTTGCCGTACCTACGAGCCAACCGTGACAATCATCTTTTTCCCCCATAATCAGGTGCGAAGTCGCGTAGCCGCACTGTCCCATTTTGCTAAATGCCCCTGCCGTCGTCACGTCATTCCACGTCATGCTGCCATCGTCATTTATGCGGTGTTTTGGTACGATAAATAGGGAAATTCCCTTCGACCCCGCAGGCGCACCTTCGATACGTGCAAGCATCAGGTGGATCACATTTTCTATGCCGGAATAATCGCCCGACGAGATAAAAATTTTCTGTCCTTTTATACGATAAGAACCATCTTCCATCGGCTTCGCCGAAGTTGTCAAATCTGACAACGAACTCCCCGCTTGCGGCTCCGTCAGTGCCATCGTACCTTGCCAATCTCCGGTAAACATCTTCGGGACATATTTTTCCTGTTGTTCCTTTGTGCCAAACGAATAAATCAATTTCGCCGCGCCACCGGTCAAGCCCGTGTAGCCAACCATCGAATTATTCGCCGCACCCATCAAAAAATTGACTGCATTAAATAGCGACGAAGGCATTTGCATACCACCCAACTCAGTAGGCGCACTTGCCCCAATCCAACCACCTTCTCCGGCGGCTTTCATAAATTTATTGATAATCGGATGCACCTGAATCGTACCGTCTTTATACTTGCTTCCGTATCTATCCACCTCCTCAAAATAAGGAAATAACATGCTGTCTGCCAGTTGTTTGGCGGCATCGAGCATCATATCTGAAGTCTCTTGATTATACTCTGCATATTTTGGGTGATTTGCCAAATCAGGCGTATCATGCACTTCGTACATCAGGAAGCGCAAGTTGTCCATAGACATATATTTATCTGCCATAATATCGTATTATACTGACGACTTTAGCCGTCAGGGTATTGACTGTACAGGCGATTTCAATCGCCATGTTAAATTGTTATTTTTGACATAGCGGTTAAAACCGCCTGTACATATTTTTCAAATGCGAAGTTAATGAAGTTTACTCAAAAAAACAATGCGTGCATTGCTTTTTTGAGTGAATTTAACGTACTTAACATTTTTTTTGCTTTAATGTTGTTGAAAGTTTGTACATTTATTTTGTGAAAAACACGACACACCAAATTCTTCATCAATTGCTCACACGCCTGCGTGCCTTACGTATGTGCGAGGCAATTTTATGGTCTTTATTCTTCGGAATAATGGGCGCAGGATTTGTGTATCTTTTTGAGGAAAATATCCAATTTATTACAGTCGTTTCCGGTGGAATTTTCGCGCTCGTTTTATTATTCTTTTTACAGAAAAATTATTTACACAAAATAAATGAAAATTACATCGCCCGTTACCTCAATTTGAATTATCCTCAATTAGAAAATAGCACTGATTTACTCCTTTCAAATGAAAATAACCTATCCGGTCTTGCCCAAATTCAACGTCAAAAAGTAAATGCTACATTAACCCAAATTCAACCTCAAATCAAATTCCCGCATCGAATCGGGATGGCATTTTTTAGCCTTATTTTAATTAGCATAATAGCCGCGAGTATTTTTTTGTTGAAACATAATTTTATTGAAAATAATAATTTTTTTACGAAAAATACTTTAGCAGAAAAAAACGAAATTATTAGCGATTCTATTGTTGAAAAAACGGTTTATAAAGAAGTTTTTCTACAAAAAATAAAACTACACACCACGCCCCCACCCTACACACGAATACCACCATTTACCCCTGAATCACCGAGCCTCAAAGCTCCCGTTAATTCCAACTTAAAATGGTCGCTTCGTTTTTCCGGCTCAATTAGATCAGGTTTTATTCGTTTTCAAAATGATAAAAAAATACCCTTGCAAAAAACAAACAACCGCAATTATACCGCTTCATTTACCCTAAAAGAAAACGCCATTTACAGCATCGAATACACTGATAAACAAGGTAATACAAAATCAAGCGATTACTACAAACTCGAAGCTACACCTGATTTCGCGCCTGATATTCAAGTAGAAGGCTTGGAGGCTTACGCCCAATATTTGTACGATACTTTACAAACTATTTCATTCACCGCCAATCTAAAAGACGACTATGGTATCAGTGATGCACGAATGATAGCCACACTCAGTAGAGGCGAAGGCGAAGCCGTCAAATTTCGTGATGATACACTCTTTTTTAATCAAAATTTTTCGCAAAAAAATACGACATATCAATTAGCACATAAGCTACAATTCCACGAACTCGGAATGCAGCCCGGCGACGAACTCTACCTCCACATCGAAGCCACCGACAACCGACAACCCAAGCCCCAAACCGCCAAAACCTTCAAATACATCATCGCATTTGCCGACACCACCCAAGCCGATTTTGAAATGGAAGGCACACTCGCACTTGACCGTATGCCCGCCTATTTTCGAAGCCAACGACAAATCATCATCGACACCGAAAGACTCATCGCACAACGCGACAAAATCTCCGAAAATGAATTTAACGAAACATCCAATGGAATTGCCGCCGATCAAAAGATTTTACGCCTTCGATATGGCAAATTTTTAGGCGAAGAATTTGAAACCGTCATAGGCGCAGTAACCAGCGCAGCACCCGAAGAAGAACACGACCACGAAGGACACGACCATGAAGAACACTCCCACCAACACGACGAAAACTGCGACCACGAAGAAAAAGACAACAACTCAACAATTCCACAACCCGACAACTCACATGCAGGACACGACCACGCACATGAGCCAACAGGCGACGGTGAAGCCGAAGACCCACTCGAACCTTACGTCCACGCGCACGATTTGATGGAAGAAGCGACCTTTTTTGATAAGACAACAAGCGGGAAATTACGTGCCGCACTCTCAAAAATGTGGGATGCCGAATTGCAGTTACGATTGAATGAACCGGAAAAGGCACTGCCACACGAGTACGCAGCCTTGAAATTGATAAAAGAAGTCCAGCAAGCCTCCCGCGTGTACGTGGAGCGCATCGGCTACGATGCTCCGGTAATTAAGGTCGCAGAAAAGCGATTGACAGGTGAATTAGACGATGCGATAAGTCTTTCACTATTAAGGGATAATATGCCAAAAGATGCTTTTGTTTCGACCCGACAATCCATTGACATTTTAGAACGATTGAAGCAAGAAAACCGCCTTCCAAATCGCTCCGAAAAAGTCATTTTGAATGATGCGGGCAATGAAATCGCAGCCTTAGCATTAGAAGGTGAAATGGGCTATTTTCGAGTCTTGCGAGCTTTGAAAATATTGACGGAGAATGACCTTACAGATGTAACTCTACTGAGTTATTTATCGGAAATTCAAGGAAAATTACTCCAAATATTGCCCGACACAAATACCGAACCCACTCAACGCATTTACCCTCAAAATCAACTTACAAAAATGTATCTGAAACGAACAAAGTAACACAGGCTTCCAGCCTGCACGCTGTACATACGTGCAGGCTGGAAGCCTGTGCTACATAAATGGCTTCCAGCCTGCACGCTGTACATACGTGCAGGCTGGAAGCCTGTGCTACATAAATGAACACACTACAAGACATATCATTCCTAACCAACGCACCACAGCGAGATATGATGCTCGCAGGGGCAGCGATATTGTGCGTCGTGCTGTTATTTTTTGCGATTCGACGAAAAGATAGACGACGGCTGTGGCTGCGTATTCCGATAACGATTTTAGCGGTTTTGTATTTGCTCTTAATCGGATTGCGTCCATATCAATTGGTAAGTGAAAAAGCATTTAAAGCGGTGTTGCTGACGGCTAATTTTGAACGCGACGTGGTGGATAGTTTGTTGGTAGAAATGCCTGATATTCAGTTGTTTTCGACGGATGCGGTGATTGGGTTTGATAAACAAGTGCGGCAGATTCCCGATGCGAATTACTTGGTGCGAAATGAAGCCCGATTGGAGGAGGTTTTTGTGGTCGGGCAGGGCATTTCACCTTACGAATTGGCGGCTTTTGACGGCTTGAAAACGACTTTTCTATTGAATGACATTCCCGAAGGAATTACGAAAATAGGCTATCAAAAAGCAGTGCGACAAGATGAGCAATTCAACATTCAAGGTGAATATCATCACACCAATGATTCTACATTTTGGCTCGTATTGGAAGGGCAAAGTGGCGCGACAGATTCTCTGAAAATAAATGCCCCACAAACGTATTTTTTTGACTTAAAACAACAAGTAAAAAAGGAAGGTCGCTACTTCTTTCACTTAGTCGTAAAAGATGAAAAGGGCAAGGAACGCCAACGCGAACATTTCCCCGTTTTTGTATTGCCAAAAGAAAAATTGGACATCGTAATCATCAATCTCGCGCCTTCTTTTGAATCAAAAAATCTAAAAAATACCCTCTCGGACAAAGGGCATCGAGTGGCGGTGCGTTCTACGATTACACGTGGAAAGTTTCGGACAGAATTTGTGAATCAAGACGCCGTAAATCTCAATGAAATCTCCCGCGAATTGCTCACTAAAACAGATATTTTTGTCACCACTATCGGCGCATTAGAAAAATTTAATTCAATGGAACTTGACGACATTCAAAGGGCAATCAGACACGGTATGGGCTGTATCATTTGGGGAGATGATGAAGTGATAAATTCTAAATTAGCCAGTAGTCGAAAACGATTTTTCTTGGATTTTGAGTTGGTAAAAAGTAAAGAGAAATTCATTAAAATCATTGATAATCAAAATGATATAAAAAACAGTTTCAATTTACCCATATCAAAATTTTCATTTACAAAAAAAGAAAAAACGATAGCGGAAGGTGCGGTAGCATACACGCGAAAGGGCGAGGGCAGGGTTGCACTTTTACGCTCCAATCAAACTTATAAAATGCTCTTGGACGGCAAAAAAGACGGCTACGATGCTTTGTGGTCGGAGATATTGAGCGCGGTCAATCGCCCGAAAAAAACAGGCGACGAATGGACGCTCAAAAACAACAATCTCGCCTTCACTACACAGCCGCTCGACCTCCAACTCACCACCACAAACACCAGCCCAATCGGCGAACTCACAAGCCCAAGCAAAGAAAAAATCCCCTTCTATCTCGCCCAACATCCCTACAATCCCGAACAGTGGCAAGGTCGCGCCCACCTACGAGAAACGGGCTGGCACAGGCTACACTCCCGCAGCCGCCCACGCGACACGCACGACCTATACGTACACGCCCACACCCGCGACTGGCAAACCCTACAAATCGCCCAACAAATCCGCGCCAACGAAGCCCACCAAGCCCAAAAATCGTCCGAAAATTTCCGAAAACCGACCTTGCAAAAAAATGTAGTGCGACGACTGCCGCTTTGGTGGTTCTATGTGGGGTTGTTGGTGTGTTGGGGCATCCTTTGGTTGGAGGAAAAAATTTGAACATTTGCCTTCGCGCACCCTTTTATTCCCTAAAGGGATTGCTCATCCACGTAGCATTTTTGTGGGCTGACTTCCTTTAGGACAGAGGCGGCGGGAGGGCAAAATGCGATTAACCACCACAATTATTAAACAACGTGAATTTTTTGCTTTCAAAACTTGTTATACTCTATGAAATAACCGTATCTTTGCAGCCCGTTATAAAGTTCAAGTACAAGAGTCAGACAAAAGTTCAATTTTTGATTTAAACTTAATCTTATTCTTCAACTTAAACTTCTACACCCACGTGACGGAATTGGTAGACGTGCTAGGTTGAGGGCCTAGTGTCCGATTATGGACGTGCTGGTTCGACTCCAGTCGTGAGTACCAAAAAGCCCGTAAGTATTTTGATCTTCAAGTACTTACGGGTTTTTTACGAAATAAAGTGTGTCAGTTCTGTGTCACTTTTTTTTTGCACAGTATTTTGAATATTTGACTATGGAATATTTGCCGGCAAGATTAGTTCGAGGCAGTAATAGATGGTACATTATTTACTATGTGCGTGATCCTGTTACTATGAAGTGGACCCGAGAACGAAAAACTTTTAGACTAAATCGTATCTCGAATAAGAAACAACGTGCTATACTTGCTGCATCTATAATTGAGGATCTAAATAATAAACTTCCTGCAGGATGGCCCTGGAATGAAATTGACCCGCACCTGGAAAAAAAACAAATGAATATTATTGATGCTATTGAGTACGCTAATAAAATCAAGTGTATGACTAAACGTCAAGCTACCAAAACCTTTTATAATTCCCATTCTTGATAAATACCAGGATATTGACGCAAGATGGTTAATTACAGGTATTGCACGTGCCTATGAAAAAGTTCTAACTGGTATAAACAAGGTAAGCGAACCAACGGAGAACTATACAAATGAAAAGATTAAATTCCTTGAAGAAAAAATCGAAGATCAAAAAATAATTATCGAACTTCTTAAGAAACAAAATCAATGAAAAAAATACTACTTCTAACTTTTATACTTTCCTTTTTCTCATTTATTGGAAATGATACAAATGACCTTGCAAAGGTTAACCGAATCCAAGGATTATATATTTTTATGGACTCACAGCCTGCAGGAAAATATACTTTTATTGGTCGTGTTAAATCAAGACCTTTTTGGTCAGATGAATATGCAGACTCAAGAAACAAATTAATTAAGGCTACTATAAAACAGTATCCCAATGCTAATGGGATCATTATACAGACTGACAAAATAGGCCAGGCGGATGCAATTTTAATTGAATAAAGTGTGTCAGTTCTGTGTCACTTCCTTGAATAGTGCTTACTGAATTAAGAAAATATCATTTTGAACACATATGATTTACAGTAGATTAGGCTTAGTACCGGACTCTGGACATACTCCAGTCGTGAGTACTAAAAAGCCCGTAAGTGTTTTGATCTTCAAATACTTACGGGCTTTGTTATTTGTAATACTCTAATAGTTTTGCGTGTGAAGTTACGAAAGGCTTTACTTTCAGGAAAACCTTTAGTTTGGGTAAGACTTATTACAAATAGTGACGACACTACGTGCCTTTGCAGACTTCTGTCATTCGTATTTTACAAGTAGTGTCGATACTACGTACCTATTAAGTTTTAGGGTTATCAATTCCTCTATTCGCCCAACACACAAAAAAAAGGCCCGCAAAAGCAGGCCTTCCAATTTCTATTTCCTTAGAATACTACTCATTCTTATTCTTCAGCAACAACTGTGCATTCTTCTCTTTCATTGCTTCTCCAATCTGGTTGCTTGCGGTAAACGAAGCCACCATGTTGTTGAGCATTTCAGAACCCGCCTGCGGCGAATTAGGCAGTAAGATCAGGTTAGAGTTAGTGTGTTCACCGATCGACTGAAGCGTATCGTAGTGTTGTGTCACAACGATTAGCGCAGATGCTTCCTGAGAGTTGATACCCACATTGTTTAACACTTCCACAGACTCCTCCAATCCACGCGCAATTTCTCGACGCTGATCAGCGATACCTTGTCCTTGTAAACGCTTAGATTCCGCTTCGGCTTTTGCCTTTTCAACGATTAGGATACGCGCAGCATCTCCTTCATATTGAGCAGCTACTTTCTCACGTTCTGCAGCGTTAATTCGGTTCATCGCATTTTTTACTTGAATATCTGGATCGATATCAGTTACCAATGTTTTGATAATGTCATAACCGTAACCAGTCATCGCCTCATTCAGCTCGCCCTTTACAGCATTCGCAATATCATCCTTTCTTTCAAACACATCATCCAGTCGCATTTTTGGTACTTCTGCACGCACCACATCAAATACAAACGAAGTAATCTGATCATGCGGATTATCCAATTCGTAGAAGGCGTCATACACCTTTTCTCTGATCACTTTGTATTGAACAGAAACTTTCAATTTTACGAACACATCATCTTTGGTCTTAGTCTCCACAATGACATCTAATTGTTGGATTTTAAGACTCAAACGACCAGATATTTTATCTATAAATGGTACTTTAAAACCAAGGCCAGATTGTTTAATACTATGGAATTTTCCAAATCGTTCTATAATAGCAGCGCTTTTTTGCCTTACCGTAAACAACCCTGTAGAGATCAATACAAGAAACAAAACAAGAAACGGGAGATAGGCTAACAGAATTTCAGGCATAGTTAAATATTTTTATGAATTAATAATATAGAAGTTAGTCTAACTGTAACTTCTTGTCGATAAGATATGGTTTTTCTTAGATTAAAATCAAATTAGTTCGATATATCCAAGGAAGAATCAGATAAAACCAAGCAAATTGATTACCATTTCTACTTCAACACTAATTGTCAATTATGTAAATTAGAACTAATATCAATAAAAGTTAGATACTTAACAAAATAAATGGGAAGAATCTGAAAGGAAGGGAATAAACCCGCATTATGTAATAGGATGATCGTTATGAGTTGAAAACCCAATAAAAATAGGTGCTCCACAGTGATTTTGACTCACAGGCTTAGCCATAGCTACGGTGAGAATAAAAATCGCTGGACGTGCCTACTTTTTGCAGGGGGGCAGCTCATAATGAATTTCCTATTGCATAATACGGGTTAAATTTGGGCGCGTTAATCCCGCCGGGCGGCGACCCGCTATCTGGTTTGGGTGGTCTTGAGGACCCAGGGTTTCACCCAGGGCTGACAGATGCCGCACTTTCAGTGCTTAAACGTCTAACACTGAAGTTGTGCTTGGTAAACGCTGAAAGTGTGCTTTGTACACTCTGAAAGTGTGCGAATTGTCAGCCTAGGGTGTCGCGTAGCAAAACCCTAGGTTTTATGCGCCACCTCCTATGGACCGTAGCCCTGACTTTCTTCGCGCAGCAGGTAGGGCTGAAGGTGCTACCAAAATGTACACGATAAAAAACCACAACAAATACTGTTCTAACTCAGCTAATTAACACTTCTCAATCAAACCAACTTCAAAAAAAATAACGCGATTCGTATCAGAAGCATAAGATAATTGTATTTTTGTCATCTCTATATGGTTTATACATCTGACATATCATACAAATACCCAGGACAAGAGCCGATCAACTTCCAGTCGTTTGACTGTAAGGAGAACTCTCATTGGCTGCTTCTCGGACAATCCGGCTGCGGAAAGACCACCTTGCTGCATCTGCTAGCGGGATTACTAAAGCCGACATCTGGATCCATCAAAATCGCGGACACAGACATCACAACACTGAATACAGGCAAACTGGATCATTTCAGAGGGCAGCATATCGGTGTTGTGTTTCAGAAACCACATTTCGTACAATCCTTGACTGTTGTCGAAAATCTCAGATTGGCGCAATACCTCGCAGGAGCAAAAGAAGATGATAAACGGATAAAGTCGCTTCTGGAATCCTTGAATTTAGGACATAAGCTCAAAGTAAAACCAAGAGAACTCAGCCAAGGAGAACAGCAACGAGTTGCCATTGCCCGTGCCATTGTCAATCAGCCCAAAGTGATCCTGGCAGATGAGCCTACGTCCGCACTCGATGATGCCAACGCGCTAGAAGTCATTCAGTTACTAGAATCACAAGCCAACGAACAAAAAGCAACACTGTTGATCGTAACACACGATCAGCGTTTAAAAGATCACTTCCCAAACCGTATCCAGTTATGAATTTACTAGGACTAAGCTGGAAAAATATAAAGAGCGAACCGCTATCAACTATGTTGAGTTTGATTCTGTTTGCGCTTGGTGTAGGACTGATCTCGCTGTTACTTTTAATGAATAAACAGATCGATAACCAATTTGAGAAGAATCTTGCTGGTGTCAATCTTGTAGTAGGGGCAAAAGGCAGTCCAATGCAATTGATCTTGTCCAGCATTTACCATATCGACTTTCCGACAGGTAATATTTCCATAAAGGAAGCCAATATGCTTCGACGGAACCCATTAGTCAAATCAATGATTCCATTAGCAATGGGAGACAGTTACAAGATGTTTCGAATCATTGGAAGTAATCATGACTATCCTAAGCTGTATGAAATGGAGTTAGAAGAAGGCCGATTGTGGCAATCTGATTTCGAAGTGACCATAGGACGCAGAGTCGCTGATGCACTAGGACTCAAAGTAGGCGATTCCTTCGTCAGTGCCCACGGTTTTGGCGAAGCCATCATGAATCATGAGGACCATCCATTCAAAGTAGTTGGGATTTTCAAGAAAAAGAAACGCGTTCTAGACCAGCTCATTCTCTGTAACATTGAAAGTGTTTGGAAAAGTCATGATCATTCCCCACCACCAAAAAGTACCCCCAAAGCACCAGAAAAAGACAAGCATGATCACAAGGACGGCAAACACGATCATAAAGGACACGACCATGGCAGTCATGAAGGACACGACCATAATCACGAAGGACACGACCACGATGGACACGACCATGACGGACACGACCATGGTAGCCATGACGGACATGATCATGAAGAAACACCAAAGCCAGCTAATTTTTGGGATAATGACGAGACGAAAGAAGTAACAAGTTTGTTAGTCTTCTATAGAAATCCGATTGCGGCAGTCAAATTACCGCGATTTGTCAATGATCGTACAGATATGCAGGCCGCGGCTCCAGCCTTTGAAATTGCTCGTTTATCAGAGATGATGGGGGTTGGACAACAAGCCTTGCGTTGGTTAGCGCTAGTCATCATTTTTGTGTCTGGTTTAAGCGTTTTCATCTCCCTTTTCAACTCATTGAAAAAGCGTCGTTACGAATTAGCGATCATGCGGGTTATGGGTGGATCAAGAACCAAGCTGTTCCTACTGTTAATTCTTGAAGGGCTGATAATTGCAGTCCTGGGATATCTCCTTGGTATTGTATTGAGCCATGTAGCAATGGAAGTACTGGCACGTTATATGCAAGAGTCCTATCAGTATGAGTTTTCAGGAAAGGTATTTCTGAAGGAAGAATGGTGGCTTTTGGCAGGTGCTTTATTTGTAGGATTACTAGCCGCAATTTTACCTGCGATCAATGCTTCCTCAACAGATATCTCGAAGACGCTATCTAAGTAACAAAAGAATATGCGATTTCTATTCATCATAGTATTAATTGCTTTTAGTACGAACGCAATGGCACAAAGTAGTACGTGGAAGACACTATCCAAGATTGTCTATAAGCAGAAATACTTTGAAGATGCAGGGTATGAATTGGACATGCCCGTGTTTCATCCTGAGGTAAAAGCACTAGAAGGAAAAGAGATTGAATTAAAGGGATATATTCTAGCATTAGAAGGAATTAAAGACCAAGAACACTTCATGTTTTCCTTGTTTCCTTTTGATATCTGTTACTTTTGCGGTGGTGCAGGACCAGAAACGGTGGTTGAGGTCTTCACAAAAAACGATAAAAAGATTAAGTATACATCGAAACCAGTTATGATAAAGGGTGTGTTAGAACTTAATAACGATGATATAAACATGCATATGTACATTCTTCGTAATGTTTCGATAATTCGGTGACTTTGGTAGAATTTTTGTATTGATTACTTTACTTCAAATTTCAAACATGAAACGTCAATTTTTTCTATTAACCCTGATGATATTCACAAGTACAATTCTTTTAGCCCAAAAGGATATTTGGAATACATTGGCCAAGATCAGTTACCAGAAACAATACGATGACTTGATGGGATTTGATGTTGATATCCCCGTATTTGGTGAGGCAGTTATGGCTTTAGAAGGAAAAGAGATTGAAGTAGAAGGTTACGTCATCCCTGTTGAAGGGTACGATATGCAAGAAAATTTTGTTTTTTCTGCGTTTCCTTACAACATGTGCTTTTTTTGCGGTAACGCTGGCCCTGAAACGGTAATGGAAGCGTATGTTAAAGATGAGAAAATCAAGTACACTTCCAAACCCATCAAAATCAAAGGAATACTTTCCTTAAATGCTGGAGATATCAACTCGTTAATGTATATTTTAAATGAAGTTGAAGTCATCGAATAACTATGGCAGTAATTTATTGTATCCCGGGACTCGGAGCTGATAAAAGATTATTTAGAAATCTTAATTTGAATGGACATGATATTCATTTCTTAGAATGGATACCTCATAGAAGAAGGGAAACAATAACTGATTATGCCACGCGTCTATCTATGCAAATTGAGCACCCCAACCCAATCTTAATTGGTGTCTCATTAGGTGGTATTATGTCCGTAGAAATTTCTAGTATTATTGATGTCAAGAAGGTGATATTGATAAGTAGTTTGAAGGGAGGATCTGAACGGCCACCATACATGCATACCCAAAAACGCTTTAATTTTCAACGTATCTTGCCGGTTGGTTTCATGAAACGCTTTGCTTGTTCTCTTAAAACAATGAAAGGGGCCCAAGATCCAAACGATATTGAAATCTTCCGATCAATGATCCACGGTACCAATTCACAATTTTTTAGATGGGCAATTGGTCAGGTCTTGCATTGGGAGCATCCTGGTGTTAGTGCCCCTTGCGCACACTTTCATGGTGCAAACGACTTCCTAATTCCACATAAAAATATCAAGGATGTTCATTTATTACCAGCAGAATCACACTTTATGTTTTCCGAAAAAACACACTTGCTGGAACCTTTGATTAGGAAAGAAATAGATATGATGACATAAGCACTTCGTCCTCGATCTACAACTTTTATAGAAGCATTACTTAGATTATCATTTCTTACTTGTTTTGATAGAAAAATTCTATAGTGCAAAACTGAAAGGAAACGACTTCAAAGAGATTCAAACCCTCAATCATTTATAGGAGCATATTTGTCAGAAAACGCCTCAAATCAGTGAATAATGGAAGGGTCTGTAATCATTCACTTACCATTTAGCTACATCAAATATTATTGTACTCACCGTTTTTGCGATGTCCCACGCTACTATGAATAACCGGATTGAGTAATCGTTATAGGCTCAGCCAGTCATAATAAACTTTAGCCCTAAATTGTTTAATAGCTGTTGTTTAATATAATTTTATGCTTTTCAGGTTGAAGTTGACGGCAACTTTCGAATTTATTTCTACCTTTACATCCCGTACAAGTACTTGCAGCGATTGCTGTAAACCAACTTAATTTTCGATTAATTATGACTAAATACGTATTTGTGACGGGAGGTGTAACTTCCTCATTAGGGAAAGGTATTATAGCTGCTTCTCTGGCAAAATTGCTACAGGCAAGAGGTTTTTCCGTTACTATCCAAAAGTTTGATCCTTATATCAATATCGATCCAGGTACACTTAATCCCTACGAGCATGGAGAATGTTACGTAACAGAAGACGGTGCCGAAACTGATCTTGACTTAGGGCATTATGAGCGATTTCTCAATATTCCCACTTCACAAGCCAATAATGTGACGACTGGACGAATTTATCAGTCCGTCATCAACAAAGAACGAGCAGGAAAGTACTTAGGAAAAACGGTACAAGTCATCCCGCACATTACTGATGAAATCAAGCGACAAGTATTTCGATTGGGGGAAACCAATAACTATGATATCGTTATTACTGAAATCGGTGGTACCGTTGGAGATATTGAGTCACTCCCGTACGTAGAAGCCATTCGTCAATTGAGATGGGAGCTGGATCCGTCTACCTGCCTGGTCATTCACTTAACACTCATCCCTTATCTTAAGGCGGCTGATGAGCTAAAAACAAAACCTACTCAGCACTCCGTTAAGACTTTAAGTAGTTCTGGTGTGCAGCCTGATATCCTGGTATGTCGAACAGAACGCCACCTCAATGACAGTCTTCGGCAAAAGATTGCACGGTTTTGCAATGTAGAACAGGAAGCTGTCATTGAGTCCATTGACGCCAGAACCATTTACGATGTACCGATTTTGATGCATCGTGAAAAGCTGGATACTATCGTGCTCAATAAACTTAACCTGCCAACAGATTCAGAGTTAGACCTAGACCGCTGGAAGGCTTTTTTAGGACGACTGAAGAATCCTATCCACAAAGTAACGATTGGGCTTATTGGCAAGTATAACGAGCTACAGGATGCCTACAAATCAATTTACGAGTCATTTATTCATGCTGGCGCAGTTAATGAGTGTAAAGTTTACGTACGTCCCATTCACGCGCAGCAACTGGAATCAGAGGATCCGGCAGCCTATTTAAAAGATCTAGACGGGGTTCTTGTTGCGCCAGGCTTTGGATCTCGTGGCATCCAGGGTAAGATCAATGCGATTCAATATGTACGGGAAAACAACATCCCTTTTCTTGGCATTTGTCTAGGAATGCAGTGTGCGGTAGTAGAGTTTTCTAATAATGTATTGAACATTGATGCCTCATCAACTGAATTTGATGCTGATACGCCGCACCCTGTCATTGATTTGATGGAGGCGCAAAAGAAAATCACTGTTAAAGGTGGTACGATGCGATTAGGCGCCTACAGTTGTACGATTAAGCCCAAAACGTTAGCGCATGAGATTTATGGAGCCAAGACTATTAGCGAACGACACCGTCATCGCTATGAGTTTAACAATGATTATCTCAAACAACTGAGCAAGGCTGGAATGACAGCATCTGGTGTCAATAAGGAAAGTGAATTGGTAGAAATTATTGAAATCAAGGAACACCCATTTTTTATCGGCGTTCAGTTTCACCCAGAACTGAAAAGCACAGTGGAGAATCCACACCCCTTGTTTATTCATTTGGTGAAGGCGGCAATGGCATATCAGGTAAAGGATTAATTACCTTGTGTTTAAAACTTATGTTGAATTCTATGAATATGACTATTTTTTGACAAAATTCTCGTGTAAGAAAGGTATAATTGTATATCAGAAAAATTCCTAAAATATTTTTTAATATAAGACCAATGAAAACGAACTTGACTATCCTAGCCTATTTATTATTTAGTTTCACAGTAACAGCACAAATTTTACCAGAAGAAATTCAAAGTTTACAACAAAATCAATACTATAAAATGTACACCGAATCTGTGCATAACTCTCAAAATTCATTGCAAAATAGTACTCCAACACAAAGATTAGATTCAATCGTTCAAAAAAATTATGATTATTATAATAATCTTTACAATTATAGTTTAACCGTTTTGGGCTACGATGGAAATTTTAATCGAAATGTAAAAAAACTTTACCATTGGTTAAACAATAGTTGGCATCCGACTGAAGAGATTTATGAAGTTTATAACGTCAATAATGTAATTACTGAAAGCACATATCACAGGCAGTATAATGATTATGTCAATGACTTTGATCATAGAGATAAATGGATCTATACCTATACCAATAATTTGTTGACTGATGTTCTACTGAAGAGGAAGTATTATCAAGCACAAAATTATTCAGATATTGAAAGGGTGAAATATGAATATAGTAATGGTAAATTAGACAAAATAACCACTACTAGGAAATTTAATGGTCAATGGGATTTTTCACAAAAGTGGGAAAATAGCTATAATTCTTCTAACGAGTTAATTGAAATCGTGAGATATTTTTATGACAATGGAAGTTGGGATCCTGAAAAGAAAGAAAGCTATCAATATCAAAATGGATTAGAAGTTGAAATGATTCAAAGTTTTTACAACAATGCTACTAATAATTGGGATATAGACCGAGGAATCAGAAGATCCTATACAACTGCTAATCTGCTTGATACTTTAGAAGTTTCAGTCATGGAAAACAACGTTTGGGAACTTTGTACGGTATATGATTATAACTATGATTCATTATTAAACCTTTCAACAAGTTTTATCCATAAAAACTTGTGCCTTTCAGGAACAGCGGGTATTGAAAAAACAGAATACGTTTATGATAATAATTATCCACATGCAGAATTAATTTCCCCATATGATATGGAGTTTTTTAGGCATAAAATGTTAACCGGAAATAATGAATTATATAATTCAGGGCAATGGTATCAGGATGATATTGATATCTATTATTGGACCACTGTAATACCCAATAACTCAGAGTCGGTTCTCTCTGGATCACAAGGCGTCACAACCTACCCGAACCCCGCTTCAAATAGCTTACATTTTGAGTTGCCGAAATCTACTGAACCTGCAACTGTTGAACTATACAATGCCGCAGGCCAACGCGTCATCAGCCAACAGTTATCAGACAACACCCTCCAGTTAAAAGACCTGCCTACTGGGTTCTACAGTTACCTAGTCCACCAAGATGGAAAAGCCTACAGCGGTAAAGTGATTATTGAATAAAGTCCAACACCATAAAATTATTGAAAACAGACTATTCTGAAAGGAGTAGTCTGTTTGTGTTTTTAGGGGTTCGCTAAAAAAAATGCAAGAAAAAGCAGCAATCAGGAACTATTACTATTACGTTGTTGGTTAAATAGTATAAATAGAGCCTTAATTGATATGAAGACGCTATTCTGAGTAGATAGTGGTTACATAAAAATTTAACCACTATCTTTTCTTAAGTCCTTACCATATTAACAAGAAACTGTAAATCATGAGAATTGCACTATTTTCAGACATTCATGGGAAGATGCTACTTCCGTTTACCCTATGTGCCCTCTACCAACAAGAGACAGGCAAGGCAATAGACGTAATCCTCCAATGCGGCGATATGGGAGCCTACCCAAATCTCGAAAATCTGGATAAAGCGACCATCAGACATGCCCGTAATGATAGGGATGAGCTAGGCTTCCACGATCAATTTGTGAAGGAAGATCCAAGCATCAAGCAATTCTTGGATCAATTGGGACTACACATGATCTGTGTTAGAGGTAATCATGAAGACCATGAATTCCTGAATGACTTGGAAGCACAACACCCCGATGACGCCCGCTTCCCAATTGATGTGTATCAGCGGATATTGGTTTGCAAGACTGGTGCGCCCCAAGAATTCAAGGTAGACGGTCAATCCCTTACATTTGTAGGTGTAGGAAGGATTGGGGACAGAAAAGGCCGTTCCAATCAACGATTCATTCAAGAATATGAACAGCATATTATTAGGAAACTATTAAAAACAAAAGCATCGTTTGATGTATTAATTACACATGACAAAGACGATGCATCGCAGCGTGGATATGGAATGGCTGAGATCAGGCAATTGTTAGACAATGTGCTCTTTCAGTATCATTTTTACGGACATACTGGTGAACCCTTCAATTGTGAGACAGATATCAATGGTATCACGCAATCCTGTAAAATCAAAGAACTGGAATTTACAGATAGTGGTGTATTGCCGGAAGGCTGCATGATCATTCTAGAAAAAAATGAGGAACAACTAAAAATGGTAGTGGTTCCTAAGTCGTTTACCAATAATTTGACTAAATTCAACTGGAAACATTTTATCAATAACCAGTAACGCAATGTCTGTAGAGAAAGGATATAACGAATGGGCCGCACAGTATGATACCAATACTAATGCCACCCGTGACCTAGACCAACACGCAACAGTAGCAACCTTAAGCAGGTATGCGTTCTCGTCTGCTTTTGAATTAGGATGTGGTACAGGAAAAAATACCGCATTTCTATTGACAAAAGCGCAATCGGTAATTGCTATTGACTTTTCAGCTAATATGCTTGCCCTTGCCCGAAAAAAAATCAATAGTGAGAAAGTCGAATTTCAGCAAGCAGATATCACCAAGCCCTGGCAAGTAAATGAGGCCTCAGTTGACCTGGTTACCGCTAGTTTGGTACTAGAGCATATCAGAGATCTGAATACAGTGTTGCACCAAGCAGCAAATGCCTTGAAACCTAAGGGATTACTGTTTATCTGCGAGTTACATCCTTATAAACAGTACATTGGAAGTAAGGCCAGATTCGAAAATGCAAACGCTGTTAAGGTCCTAGAAGCTTATACGCATCATACCTCTGAATACCTTGAGGTAGCAGCAGATTGTGGTTTCCAATTACTAGAACTTAAAGAATGGTTTGATGAGGGAATCAATCCTCCAATCCCAAGATTGATTTCATTTGTATTTGAACGGTTTTCCTGATCCCTAATTTATATTGTTTTTCGGTGCCATTTGTGTGCAGAACTATGTCTTAGTTTTGTTAGGTTTGATTGAATTTAATTCGCCAGTTGTCGATTATTGATCATTATGTTTGTTAGTAATGTATTATGTCCTGATAATATTTTGTTTTTACAAATTGTTAGTTTATTTTTGGGAAACACAACCCTCCCGAACATTATTTTGTACTAACATATAATAACCTAATTATGCAACGCCTACTAATTTTTACACTACTAGTCATAGTGTCTTCAACATCTATTCTATTTTCACAGACAAGGTCTTGTGAAACAATGACAAATCTTCAACAACAACAAAACAATGATCCATTGCTTGAACAGCGGATGGAGGCTATTGAACGGTTTACTCAAGATTATGTCCAAAACCCCGGTATACAGCGAGCAGTCGTTACAATTCCAGTAGTATTCCATATTGTATATAGAACCAATACCGAGAATATAAGTACTGCACAAATACAATCACAACTCGATGTCTTAAATGAAGACTTCAGAAGATTAAACTCAGATAGAGACAATACTTGGGCACAAGCGGCTGACTCAGAAATTGAGTTTTGCCTAGCCACAGTTGATCCTAATGGTAATGCAACAACAGGGATTACAAGAACTTCTACATCCGTAAATGGCTTTGGAACCAGTGATGCTGTAAAATCTAGTAATCAAGGAGGAACAAACGCTTGGCCAGCTGACAAATACATGAATTTCTGGGTTTGTAATATCGGTGGAGGAATCCTAGGATATGCACAATTCCCTGGTGGACCAGCAAGTACAGACGGTATCGTTTGTGATTACCGCTATACTGGAACTAATGGTACAGCAACTGCTCCTTTCAATTTAGGAAGAACAGCGACTCACGAAGTTGGACACTACCTCAACCTTCGTCATATCTGGGGTGATGGTAATTGCAATGCAGATGATTTTGTAAGTGATACGCCAACGTCTGATGCTTCTAATGGAGGCTGTGCAGTAGGTCATGTTTCCTGTAACTCAGTAGATATGGTTCAAAACTATATGGATTATTCAGATGATGCTTGTATGAACTTGTTTACGCAAGGACAGAAAAGCAGAATGCAAGCCTTATTTGCTCCTGGTGGTGCAAGATATTCTCTTGTCAATTCTGCAGTTTGCGGTGGAACACCTCCACCTCCTCCAGTATGTAATGGTACAGAAGTGACGGTAGCGATAGTGCTGGATAATTACCCAGCTGAAACTACTTGGTCGATTGTCAACTCAAATGGCGTAACGGTAGCGTCTGGTGGAAATTATTCTGTAGCTAATTCAAGCGTTAGCGAAGATGTTTGTCTTCCTGATGGTTGTTATGACTTTGTAATCAACGATTCTTATGGTGATGGCATTTGCTGTTCTTATGGCAATGGTTCCTATAATGTATCAGATGGTGGTACTACACTTGCTTCTGGCGGTCAGTTTACGAATACTGAAACTAAAAACTTCTGTATAGGCGGTGGCGGTGGTCCAACATGCAACGACGGTCAGCAAAACGGTGATGAGACAGGCGTTGACTGTGGTGGTAGTACTTGCCCAGCGTGTCCAACATGCAACGATGGTCAGCAAAACGGTGATGAGACAGGTGTTGATTGCGGTGGTAGCTGTCCAGCTTGCCCAACAGGCTGTAACGGTACAGAAGTGCGCGTAGTGATTGTACTAGACAATTATCCTGCTGAAACGACTTGGTCATTTGTGAATTCAAATGGTGTAACTGTGGCGTCTGGTGGAAATTATACAGTACCCAATTCTACAGTCAATGCTGACGTTTGCCTTCCTGATGGTTGTTATGACTTTGTAATCAATGATGCTTATGGTGATGGTATTTGCTGCTCTTATGGCAATGGCTCTTATAACGTATTAAATGGAGGCTCAGTCCTTGCTTCAGGTGGACAGTTTACGAATACCGAAATTACAAACTTCTGCGTTGGCGGAGGTGGTGGTCCAACTTGCAATGACGGTCAACAAAACGGAGATGAAACTGGTGTCGATTGTGGCGGTAGTACTTGCCCTGCTTGCCCTACTGGCGGTGGCTGTTCAGATCTTAATTACGAAGGCTTTGAATCTGGCTGGGGCATTTGGAATGATGGTGGTACTGATTGCTACCGAAGTACTTTAAATGCAAATACTGGCTCTAGGTCTATTAGATTGAGAGACAACTCTGGCACTGGATCGTCAATGATTACGGATCAATTAGCACTAGCTGGAACCAATGAAGTAACGATTGACTTTAGTTATTACCCTGTGAGCATGGAAAACGGAGAAGATTTTTGGGTTGACGCGTCTGTAGATAATGGAGCGTCTTGGTCCAACATCACAAACTGGGTAAGTGGCGTCGATTTCAGTAATAATCAGCGTAATTCTGGCCAAGTAACGATTGCGGGTACTTTTACAGCCCAAACTAAACTAAGAATCCGCTGTGATGCTTCTGCTAACAACGATCAAGTATATATCGATGATGTGACTATAGAGACTTGTAGTGGAGCAGGCAACAGAAGCAATACAGTACATCTGGCTGACCTTACTCCGGTTATTGATGATGCGCGACGTCCTGCCTCAATTCCTGCAATTGCAGCTACCGAAGTCTTGAATGACCTTGTACTCTTCCCTAATCCAACTTCTGGTCTACTCAACATTCGCTTTGAAATGAACGAAGCGTCTGGTATCGAGTATAGTGTCATGGATATTTCAGGAAAAATCCTTACGACGGATGTCAGAAACTATGATCAGGGTACACAGTTTATCAAGTTTGATGCGAGCCTTTTTGCTCCAGGCTGTTACTTCCTAAAATTAACCAATGGTGAGCAACACTTTATTGAGAAATTCATCATTGCAAAATAACGTTTAGTAATCGAGTTTTCTTAGAACCGATTGCCGAGGCTGCCTACATCAAACCGGGTAGCCTCTTTTTTTGTACTGTTGTCAATAGAATTTTTTGGGCGTGTCCCTCATTCACAGAAAAATAGAGCAAAAGCAAGCATGAATTGCTTGGTTTTGCTCTATTTTCTGTTTACTCGGGTCGCGTCATCCGCTTGTATGTGCTCGTTGCACTCCGCGCATACCACTACTACCGCTCACGCGCGCGGTGCTTAAGCAATACTGGGTTTACTAAGTGCCAGTTGATGAGTTATGACTGCTTCCTTCTTGAATTGGTTAAGGTGTCATCTGTTTAGGGAGATATAATCAATCAATGAAAAAATATAATAAGAGGTATTAAAAAATATCAAATTAAAACATGATAAAATACAAAATCGTTCTTTAGATTTGTCAAAAAAAATGATTGATTCAAAACATTTAATTTTGATCCTAGCAATTGAAAAGTACGGATCGTTGAATAAAGCATCTAAAGAATTAAATTTAACGCAATCAGCATTAAGCCATCAATTGAAGAGTTTAGAAAATTATTTAGGATTGAATATTTTTCATCGAAAAGGTAATAAATTATTTTTCACAGAAGCTGGAGAAGAGTTAAAAGAAAGGGCAGAAAAAATAGTAAGTGAAATAAAGCAACTTGAATCAAAATTATCAGAGATAAAAGACGATCAGAATAACAGATATGTTCATGGATATAGTCAAAGAGAGGCACAAAGATTAATAGATCAAGCAACCACAGTGTCAGAATATTTGCACTATGATTCAAATTGGGAAAAAGGATCAAGAATATTGGAAGTTGGGTGTGGCGTTGGGGCACAAACTGAAATTATAGCAATGAAAAACGCTGATTCCAAAATACTTTCAATAGATATATCAAAGGAATCAATTGGCATTGCTAAATCAAAGATTGAAAAATTAGGAATACCAAATGTTGAATTTCGGATACAGGATATCAGAGAATTGAAGAAGGAAAAAGATGGATTATTTGATCATATATTTATTTGTTTCTTACTAGAACATTTAAGTAATCCTAAAGAAATATTATCTTCAATCAAAGGATTGATTAAGCCAGGTGGCACCATTACAGTAATAGAAGGAGATCATGGATCAACATTGTTTTACCCAGAAAATAAATATTCTAAAAAAGTCATAGCGGCCCAAGTCAAGTTACAAGAAAAGAGAGGAGGAAATGCTAATGTCGGAAGAGAACTATATCCTTTATTAGATGAAGCAGGATTCAAAAATATAGAAGTAAGCCCAAGGCAAATTTATGTTGATAGCAGTAAACCAAAGTTAGTGGATGGATTCATAAAGAATACATTTACAGCAATGATCCAAGGTTTGTCATCAGAAATAATTTCAGAAGGAATTCTAAGTGCAGAAGAATTTGAGAAAGGAATAGAAGGGTTAATTTCTACTACAAAAAAAGATGGCGTCTTTAGTTATACATTTTTCAAAGCAAAGGGAGCAGTTTGAATCGGATTGCCACCAGTTCTCAGGCTTTTGATTGGGTGTAGGGTAATTTGTTTTGAATGACATTGCTGTAGATGAGGAGGCCAATTCCGAAAGTGATGGATAGGAGGATTAGGGCGACGAGGGTTTCGACGAGGGTGGTAGCAGGGAGATTTTGGTTATGAATTTTCAATTTGTATCGTCCTGAAAAAACCTTACAGTTAAAAAAATAGAACTGATATAGTTTGACACTTAAAAAAGTGTCCTGAA